>JAEIGA010019470.1_pt1 | contig 10351 bp, 8 predicted proteins | sample 9270691 | NCBI WGS metagenome assembly JAEIGA01 (sample SAMN17057246, study PRJNA624740) | gut metagenome | biome: biome; isolation source: fecal sample | host: Bos grunniens | place: China: Xizang | collected 2019
CATGTGGCGGTGCAGGATAGGATTACCCTCATATCGCACATAGGGTCCCATAGGCTCGTCTGCCACGGCATAACCCACGGCATAGTCCTGACTGCGGAAATCATTACCGCTGTATGTGATGTAATACCTGCCATCGAGCTTTATAACCATCGGGCCCTCAACCACACGTCCCATAAGACGCTCCCACGTGCCCTCCTTGGCATCAAATATGTGGCGGGCAGTGTGCAGATGGACATGACGCAGGTCATCGCTCATCTGGGCAACCCATATAGCATTGCCATTCGTGAAACGCACCCAGAACATATATGCCTTGCCGTCGTCGTCAATAAAAATCGAAGAGTCAATGCCCTTCTCCTGTGGCAGATAGGGTCGCTGCTCGCTCTGTACGAAAGGTCCGCAGGGAGAGTCCGACTCGGCATAGCAGATATGCTCCTGACAGCTGTATGTCATCAAAAACCTATCACCCACACGATATACTTCAGGCGCCCAATACATCCTGTCGCCCCACACATCATCCCTATGCAGAGCAAGTCCGTTTCTGGCATTTCCGCAACGGTCGCTCCACGTCTTGAGGTCCTTTGAGCGATAGACCACAATGCCATCGGCGGCGTGCGTTCCATATATATAATACCACCCGTCATGCTCCAGAATGAAAGGGTCGGCAAGCAGCAGCTGACCATCCTCGGCCTTACCCGAATAACTCTTCTGCGCCCACACACTCATCACAGCCAGCAATGCCACAGCCACACACAACAACTTTTTCATCATATCATCGCGTTTTCTTAAGGTTAATACACATGCACACTCGCGCCCTGTGCCGAAGGCAGATAGTTGATTCCATACCAGCACATCTGCAACATTATAAAGTCGAATATCAACAGTGCAAACAACACATTATAATCCTTTGTCTGCTGACGCAGGTGAAGGTAGAGCAAATATCCGAGCCATGTGGCCGCCGCCCACGTCTCCTTGGGGTCCCAGGTCCAATAATCACCCCACGCCTGCTTAGCCCACAGCGCACCCATGACCATGCCAAGTGTGAGGAACGACCAGCCTATTCGCACCAGATTATCGCACACACCCATCTCCTCCGCCGAAGGCTCCTTGCGGGAAGAACGCCACCACAGATATATGGCAAACAACGTCACCGCCCCCATCATGGCATAGGCAAACATATATACTATCACATGAGGTACAAACCACGGACTCTGCAACGCCGGCATGAGCGACTTGCTGTGAATCTCGGGCTTGAAAAGGTTGATGCAGATAAACACCACCGACATCATCGTGCTGAAGGATAGTATCCACTTGTATCGCCACCTCAAGTAAACAGCAATGCCCGCTACCGAGAGGAAGAACGAATACCACAGTCGTGTCTCGCCCATCGTGCGCATAGGTGGTCGCTCAAGCGCAATCCACATACCCACAATATACGAGAAGAATATCAGCGAGCCCGCCACCGACAATGCCGATGCCACGCCTACCCTCCGACTACGCAATGCCACGGCAGCTCCAGCCACCCAGCAGATGATTGCCGCTATGGCAAATATCCATAATTGTTGCCAACTCATCTCTTCTCCTCCTTCTTTTTAGGCGCAAGGCGTTTGCCTTGCGCCGTTAAAAACATAACCACGCCCGACGCCAGCAACATCCACAGTGCCACCTGCACTACGCTCCACCAGCCATCGCGCACACACTCAACGACACTCGACGTGCTCCATCGGCCGAGCTGCGTGTTGTAGCCCACCTGATATATACGCCACGAGCCCACACGGGCGGGTTTATTCACCTCAACATCCTCGCGCCACAGCTCACCATTGCCATCCATAATCTCGATGCGCGAAAGGTAACGCTTCGCCTCGCGGCGCGGCATGGCCACCACATAACGTTCACCAAGCCACAGGAATGCAGGCTCAAAGATGTGCGAGCCACAGCTCACCCAGCCCTCATACCTCTCACCCGTAGCCTCACTGACTGCCTCAACCATAACCGCAGGCGCAGCACCCACATGGTGCATCTCACGAAACACGTCACTCTCGGGCATGCGAGCCGCCATGTCAATACTCTGCTTCACCCGCAGTCGCCATCCATCCACTACGGTCCCAGCACCCACATGCTCTGCCGACAAGAACTCCTGCGAAGACTCCTCGGTCTGCGCATCAAGGATATATAGCTTTGCAGGATACTCATCCATCTGAAACTCCCTAAGAGTCAGCCCAAACGGCAACTCACGCTCCTCACCCGCAGCAGTCTGCCCCATATATGTCATGCGGTCGAGCTGCAAGTCCACCATCACACGCTCCTTGTCGGCCGAGCCGAACATGGCGGCACACAGGGCTACAAACACCACCACATGCGACATCAAGGCTGCCAAACGCACCTTGCGCCAATGGTGCACATCACGCATCACGCACACGCCGAGCGAACTGACAAAGTAAAGCAGCATGAGGTTGAATATCCACGATGAGGTCATCCTTGAAAAGCCCAGCGCACCAACCAGCCCCTGGGTTGCGGGGTCCTGACGCGTGAAGCCGAATATTATCGTCAGCACCATCATTGACGTAAGCGATGACACCATCGCATAGCCATCGTAGAGCTGTTGCAACCACTTCCATTTTGCCGACTGCACATACACAAGCAGCAGCAGATACAAATAATTTATTGCGAAAATAAGTCCCCACGGATAGCGCAGGAACTTGTTATCGAAATCACCAAACGCCATTTGAAGCACTGCGCCCACCACAACAAGACAGCCGCAACGCATAAATGCACGTTTATAACCCCATTGTAAGGTCATAGTAATAATTTTGTTTTACTGTTAAATCTCTCTCTACTCAAAGACGTGGGACATAGAGTTTCCGTTCCACATCTGTGGTACTTTCAAACCTAAAGCCTCAGCAATGGTATGCGCAGTATCCTGCTGCAACATCACCTCCGAGAACTCGCCTCCCTGCTTGATATTCTTTCCCGCAATAATGAACGGAGTTTCCATCTCCATCATTGACTGTCCCCCATGGCTGCGGCCTATGCCGCCGTGGTCCGATGTAACGATAATGATACTCTGCTCAAGGATTCCAGCCTCCTGAATGGCTGCGATAATCTCACCCAGACAGGCATCCAACTCCTCCATGCGGGCATAATACTCGGGGGTGTCGTGCCCCTTGCTGTGCCCAACCTGGTCGGGATGGTCATAGATGATAGCCATAAAATCGGGCTTCACACTTGTGATGTACTCCACCGACTTCGATGTAATGTTTTCCACCCTCTCCTGATGACAGAAATCAATAGTCTGGTAATCTACAAGAGGTTTGATACCTCCCCACTCATATATACATGCCGTTTTGGCTCCCGGAATCTGCTCACGAACAAGCGAGAAGATTGTAGGGAATACCCCATTCTCGTTCTGATAAGCAGGTGTAAGGGGTACTTCCCTGCCATTGTTTGTCCAGCCCGTAAGTTCGGTTGTGGCACCCATAAACATTGATGCCCAGTTAGGTGCGCTCACCGATGGAAGAACGGTGCGCTTCTTGAGGGTGTAACAGCCCTGCTCCATCAATGCTCGGGTGTTAGGCATCCCAACCGAGTCCATGCAATATGAGCCCCAGCCATCGAAGCCAATCAGGAAGACATGCTCAGCCTGACGTCTGCTGCACGATGAGAATATCGCGACAATCATTATTGCCACCAACAAAAAATATCTTTTCATCACATATGGTTTGACAACAAAACTCCCCCTACAACCCGACCCGGGCTTTAGAGGGAGTTTCATTACGGTAAATAATTGGGCAGATTGTCTCCAATTGCCAAATAAAAATATTACAGTCCCAATTTATGCCATCTCCCACTGATTGCGCATCAGCTCAACAGCTGCTGGCAACACCACCTCACGCTCGCCGGCGCAACCGCACTCGAAGCTCACATAGTAAGGATAGTTCATCTCCTTCAACGCACGGAATCCATCTACGTAGTTATCAAGCTCGCCGTTCTCGCCTGGCATCTGGCGTGTGCCACGGCTTGCGATGTGAACGTGCTGCAAATACTTTGGACCCGCAGCCATCAAAGCAGCGTAGTCTGAAGTCTCCTCCGACATGTGCCAGAAATCACCCATACACTTAACACCTGCGCTCTTTGAGTCGCGTGCAATAGCAGCAGCATCGGCCACCTGACGCATGTAGTGAGCCTCACGACGGTTCAGTGGCTCAAGAATCACTGTTGTATTGTGCTTGAGGGCATACTCTCCCAACTCGTGCATCTGCTCGCAGAGATACTGACGAGTCTCCAGAGTGTGAGGCAAGCAAGGCTTCTGGTGGTTAAACACAGGCACCATAATCACTCCTGTCGAGCCAAGCTCACCCGCCGCTGCGATGATATCGCGCATAGTAGAATCAAACTGTGCCTTCACAGCTGGGTCCTCAGCCAAAAGGAAACCTGAGAATCCTGCGCAGATAGCTGAAATCTTGATGTTACGACCACTCAACGCCTGCTGGAACTCGTTCACACGGTTAGCCAGATTCCAACCGCCAGGCTCAAAACCTACGATACCCAGATTCTCCATGTAGTCGAACTTCTCCTCCAGAGTCTTACCCGGAGCTGTACCCTCCTGGAACGAGATACGCAAAGGAGTGTTGTTCTTTGGAGTGCAAGATGTAAGAAGGCCTGCACCTGTTGTTGTTGCCGCCACAGCAGCCGCGCCCATCAATGATGTCTGCAAAAACTCTTTTCTATTCATATTGTTTCAGTTTATTATTTACTTCGAATTTACTTTCCAACTCTGCGACAAACCTCTCCACAGCAACCGCATCATCCACCGCAGGAGTCCACGGAGCAAGGTTCTCAGCCATGATGGGGGCATAGGGTCCCTGCTTAACTTCAAAGAGGACGGTATCATCCCGAAGCACCACCAAGCCGTGCCATACACCTGCCTCGATATCGAAACCCACACAGTCACACCCCTCGCCTACCATGCGGCACTCAACCTCAGCTCCCGCATCATCGTAAATCGTCACTCCCACCATGCCGCGCACAACGACTATGCTCTCGCTGCGGTCGGGATTAAGGTGACGATGAACAGGCAGATAGCTACCACGGTGCATGACATTCAGCAGACGATTGACAGCCTCATCCACCGAGCGATGAAAATTGTAATTCATCCTTTGGCGTGGCGAGAGTCTTGCCTGACGGGCAACGTCATCCATCAACTCACGGTCGATAAACTCAATCTTGGGACGGTTTGTCATATTATGTAATCATAAAAGGGTGGGTGAAAGCTTATGCAGCTCCGCCCCACCCTATTATCTTGTCGCTTGCGGCAAAAGATTACTTACCAGGAGTAGGAACTACACACTTCTCCATATCCTGCTTGCCGAGCTCATGCTTGAACTCTGCCATGTAGTCCTGTGGAGACTGGCTAATCTCATCCCAAGTAACAGTTGCTCCTGTATAAGCTGACTCACGGCCCATCACACCTGCCAAGCAAGAGATAGCGCACTCGGTAGCCTCATCGTGCATAGTGCCCTTGCGGATGTGATTAACCCAATCAACATGCTCCAAAGTATATGGGTTGAACTGCTGATACTGTGCCTTCAACGCCTCCTCGTCATACTTCCAGATTACGTTGCCTGCCAAGTCCTTAATCTCACCGCCGTTTGCGCTGGTCCAAGAACCCTTTGTACCCTGGATAAACTCGCTTACGTTGTTTGAGCAACCGTTAATCTGACGGCACATAGAGTGGAGGTGAATACCGTTCTCCATCTCGAAATCTACGCTGAACATATCGTACTGGTCACCTGTAACACGGCGATGACGACCACCGAAAGCAGTAGCCTTGACTGGCTTCAAGCCTGACATCCAGAGGAATACGTCAATATTGTGAACGTGCTGCTCAACGATATGGTCACCCGACAACCACTTCCAGTTAACCCAGTCGCGAATCATCCACTCGGTATCAGTCCAGCCCTGCTCGCGGTTACGATACCAGAGCATACCCTGATTCCAATATACATTACCACCTGTAATCTCACCAATCCAGCCCTGCTGAATCTTCTCAAAAGCCTCAACATAAGCACGCTGGTGATGACGCTGTGTACCGCACACTACGCTCAGGTTCTTGGCCTGTGCCTGCTTTGCAGTAGCCATGATTGTACGGTAGCCCTTTGGATCAACAGCGATTGGCTTCTCCAGGAATGAGTGAACACCCTTCTCTGTTGCATACTGGAAGTGCATTGGACGGAATGCAGGAGGAGTGGCGATGATAACCATATCAACACCAGCATCAATAACCTTCTTGTAAGCATCGAAACCTACAAAACACTTGTCGTCAGCAACCACCTGACCATTCTTTGCCAGGCTGTCCTTAAGGCCATTCAAACGGTCTGCGAAAGTATCACCCAAAGCAACCACCTTGATGCCATTAGCTGCAGCCAAAAGGTTATAGACAGCACCCGAACCACGGCCACCGCAACCGATAACACCAGCCTTAAGCTCCTTACCGTCGTCGGCCTTATCGTTCAACACAGGGATGTAGTACTCACCTGGCTGCTTGAGTGGAGTGTAAACAGGACCCTTCTCACCACAAGAGGTCATAAGTGTTGATGAACCAACCAAAGTTGAAACACCTGCAATTGCAGACAAAGACAAGAAGTCCTTTCTGCTCATTTTGTTCTTGCTCATAGTAGTTTTACTTTTGTAGTTATTATTAGTAGTTATTGTTAAATTATTGTCAATCGTTAGTTGGCAGCAACGCCCTCAGGCACCTCGCACACCACGCGGAAACCGATTCCCTTGATGTCGGAGTACCACCAAATACTCTTTGGATTCTGTGGGTCGGTCTTGAGCCATGCGTCATGCTCGGTCTTGCGGCGTGCCGCACTGCGCACGTTGGCAGCGTCGTCCACATAGTAACCGCCACGCACGACATACTCCTCACCGCTGGCAGGTCCTGTTGGATTCACAGCACCATCCTGCATCTTGGCATACGCATCCTCGGCATAGTAGTCCGAGCAATACTCCATGACATTACCCAACATGTTCTTCAATCCGAATGGGTTAGCCTTCACCTTTGATGGCTCCTGCGTACGGTTCTTACTGTTGTGGGCATAGATGACGTAGCTGTTGATGACGGTTGTGTCGGCACCGAACAAACCACTCCAGAAGCTCTCATCGGAGAATTTCTTTGGGCTACCCTCAAAGTAGTAAGGAGTCTCTGTTCCTCCACGCGCCGCATATTCCCACTCGGCCTCGGTAGGCAGGCGGTACTTCTTGCCCGTCTTGAGCGAGAGCCACTGACAGAATGTCTCGGCAGCATAGTGGGTCATGGTGATTGCAGGACGCTCGCCCATACCCCATCCCTGGTCAGGGAATCCGAATGGAGGTGTCGGACCACTCACCGCATCGCAATCCTCGCGCTGGTTGTTGGCATATATAGTCTCGGGTGAAGTACGTCCCTCCGACATGGTCTCCTTGTAGAATGTCCAATACTGGTCCCAGGTAACCTCTGCCTCACCCATAAAGAATGACGACACGGTCACATTGCGCTGTGGGGCCTCGTCAGCCTTGTGGAAAGGCTCCTTCTCCGAGCTACCCATCTTGAAGCTGCCACCAGGGATGGCAATCATGCTGATTGATGCGCCCGTGCCGGGAACAGTCTCCACGAAGTTCTTGAACTCGGTAACCTCGGTTGCAGCCTCATACACCACGCCGCTATCCTCAACAATGGGAGCCTCGGTCAGGGCCGAGTGCTTGTAGTTGGGGTTGTAGTGACCTACGTCAAGGTGGCAACTGATACACTGAAGGTTGAGCTTCTCCTCGTTCTCATCGTAGTAGAGGTGAGCAGTAACCCCCTCGTCGCTCATGCCCGAAGGGAATATATTCACGTGGCAAGCCTTACAAGATTCGTTGTAAACAATCGTCTGCGCATACTCCAGCTCGCCCTTGCTGTCCCAATCTATATCCTCGGAATTTTTGGTGATATACGACCACAAATCCTTCACACCTGTCAAAGTCTTGGCCTTAACATACTTAAACGAGCCCTTTGGAGGAAGGTGGCACGCTGCGCAATCGGTCATCACGCCACTGCCATTGTTGTAGTGTACCGACTGCTTCCAACTTGCATCCGACTCGGGATGAAAATGACAAGCCATGCACGACTCGTTCTTTGAACTGTTCACCCACATATAGTTGAATCCAATCATCAATGAAAAGCCGATAACAAGACCTGCTAAAACGGCAAGAAATATTTTCTTACTTCCTGTTTTTGACATAATTTTCCGAACTTGACTTTTGAGGTTAAAAATATTGGGTCAAAGATAGCACATTTTTTCCTTATCACAAAATAAAAAAAGTGTTTTTTTTGAATAAAAAAATTACCAGACAGAGCAGCCCACCTCCGACTCCCCACATTTCCTTTTATTTTTCTTCTCACCAATGCCACTTTTGTCCGCTTTCACACCAAGCCTGCACCATGGTTTCAACGAACGACATACCGCGAATTACACCATTTCCAACACACCACCATACGCCAACACACCCTCAACACATTTTTTCGCATACACACTCCCCCTTTCGCATATTTTTTGCAACCCTCGGCATTGAATCAATAAAAACACTAATGTTATGAAAAAATTTTTACCACTTCTCTCCCTCATTCTGCTCTTCACTGCCACCACACGGGCGCAAGGGCTACGCTATGGCATCACAGGAGCCATCAATTTCAGCAACTATGCCGTTGAAGCCGGGGGCATATCCTACGACCCCGAATCGCGCATAGGCTTCAAGGCGGGCTTCCGCATGGAACTTGACGCTCCGTTTATCTACGACGGTTTCTACTTCGACATGGAGGCCTTGCTAAGTTCGCGCGGTGCCAAGGTTGAGCAGGTAGTGGAGGGTCAGTACATGAGCAACACTCTGCGCCCCTACTACCTGGAGATACCCATCCACATCGGCTATCGCTATAATTTAGGCAGCACGTTCAACCTGTTTGCATCGTTTGGCCCCTATTTCGGCGTGGGGCTGTTCGGCAAAAACAAGTTCTTCGACGGCGAAAACACCACCAAACCCGACAGCTTCAGTTCTTCGGGGCTGAAACGCTTTGACTTCGGCCTTGGAGTGCGTGGCGGCGTGGAGATGTTCAATCACTACCGCATCTATTTGGGGTACGACTGGGGAGTGCTCGACATTGCCAAAGGCTTCAACGGCGGCACGGTCAACAGCCGCAACTTCTATGTCGGTGCAGCATACATGTTCTAAAAAAACAAGCCCCAAAAGCCAATCGACTTTTGGGGTTTATTCAATCTTATTGCAGTTTATATTTCAGCAGCAGCGACAAGTAAGGCATATCGAGCTTTAGCTTCAAGCCCCTCATCAACTCCTCACCCGACAGGCTCACTGCCTCGCCCGTATCAACATTCAGCACCTGATACGTAGCCTCGGACTTAAGCCCACGCAACTGCACATCAATCTCGGGCTGAAGGTTATCCCTGCGACGGAATGCCATAACTATACCCGTATCGTCCGATGGACGGTTGAGCTGATAGGCCAGCCACACCGTGTCGGGAGTGTGGTCCTGCAAACCTGTAAGAGGATAGAAATCCTCGAGGTAGTATGGACGCAACTCCCTGAACTGCTGCATATAATTCTGCATACCCGGCACGGTAACACCCTGCCCCGTGAGCACCCAGTTACACACAGTTGCCGAGCTCATGCTTGAGCGATATCCGTAAGCATCAACATGATACGTGCCCGTGCCATGCAATGGCAGGAAGAAATTGAGCGCATAGGTGTGACACTGATATCCGTTCACCTCACTATACTGGTAGTCGGTGCGCCACAAAGGAATACTGCGGCTCGTTGTCTCAAGGTCAAGACGGCGGCCACCCGATGCGCAGTTGTCAATCATCAATGCGGGGAAACGCTCAATGAGATAATCCCAATAGGCATACAGACCCTCGATGTGGCGAATCTCCTTCATTCCTATGCGGCCCGGCTCGTCATACTTCGCCCAGTAAGGGCTTATCGGCATGTTGAAATCCTGACGGTAGTAGTCGATACCATTCTCCTGCATAAAGTCACCGATATATTTGCACAGCCAATCCAAGGCCTCCTTATTGCCTAAATCGAGCAAATTATTTCCCGGCTCCACTTTCAGCAACCACTCGGGATGCTCCTTTGCCAATCGGGAACCATCATACACTCGCTCGGGCTCAAACCACACCATGAATTTCGCGCCAATAGAGTGTGCCGCATCCGACAAAGGCTTCAAACCTCGAGGAAAACGCTTTTTATCCGCAACCCAGCTACCCACACTATTCCACCAATTGGCATTCCAGCCGCCAGAGCCTTCATACCAACCAGCATC
>JAEIGA010019471.1_pt1 | contig 10351 bp, 8 predicted proteins | sample 9270691 | NCBI WGS metagenome assembly JAEIGA01 (sample SAMN17057246, study PRJNA624740) | gut metagenome | biome: biome; isolation source: fecal sample | host: Bos grunniens | place: China: Xizang | collected 2019
CGAACTGATGTTCGGACCGCTTCTTTATAGTATGAACTTTATGGGGCGGGACTGAATGACACCTGCCGCAAATAAACACCTTCCGTCACTGCACGGAAGACCAGAGAATGCCGCATATCGCCATCTGATGTCTTAGGAAGCGGCAGAACAAAACAACGATGGGCGTAATTGCGGAGCACATTCTGCTTCCACTCCTCACTGCGGTCATAAGTCTGAAAATCAGCCACGATAGGAGAGGTGCCAGCGAGCGAAACAGAAAACGAGAGCCTGCCCTCCTCTATTGGATGAGTGGGCAAAAGACGGACATCCAGCGTTATCTTCTTAGCATCCGACTCAAACACAAAGACCAAAGAATCGCCTTTGGAAACATGCTGCCACGTTTCAGCATTAAACAGGAAATGGGCACTTTCCTCCTCTGGATACACCAAAGGAGCTTGTACCCGATTGAACACGGCCAACTTTCGGGGCGCCATGTTCATAATGCCTTTCCATTTAGGATTGCTGTTATATATATGAGTAAGGGAAACAATGCTGTCATACGCTTGTTCATAAGATTGTTTGGAAAGGAACTTGAAGTTCATCTGTGCCGCAGCCTGCACAGGATACTTGACAAGCTGGAAATAGGCATCGCGACGGGCGGCAGGCACCTTATCTGACAGGGCTTCTACAATGTCGGACAAATACCTGTAATCCTTAACACGTTGCTCTACATCATCGGAAGACCAGCCCTCGATGGGACGGAAGATGTTCCAGTGCGCCCTATCCGCTTCCTCCACCCGAGTGCCTCCCATGTGCTCAGGCTTGCGGTCGAAAGCCAATTGATAATGCTTAACCATCACCGATGTAATCGTGTCTGCCAATTCCTTGCCAAACTCGCGTTTGAAGAAAGCCTGCAACTCTTGGCGGCCATCCGTCCTTCCACGCAATCCCTTCCATGCCATGTTCAAGAAATCCTCAATCAGATACTCCGCAGGCTTTATGTCTCCCACATTAAGTACCCACATCTGCTGGATACCGCGCTGATAGGCTTCTGTCAGCTGCTGTCGCATCAGGAAGGGGGAGAAAGTACCCAGCCAAAGATAATCATGGGGTCGTCCCCAATAGGACACATGGTAGTAAAGCCCATTACCTCCAGCGCGCATTTGCTCCATAGAGTCAGGGAAATGACGGATATAGCCATAATTATCATCCGTCCACATCAAGGTTACATCATCCGGAACCTGAAGTCCTGAACGATAAATGTCAAGCACTTCTTTATAAGGCACAAACACTTGAGGAACAGAAGCAACATCGACATTAACGGTAGAACGCAGCATCTCCCGCTGGTCATCTATCGCCTGCTGCAAGTAACGCAGTTTGTCTTCTTTTGTCTTTGTTCCCTGCATGGAACCGTCATGCAAGCCACGCATTCCTATTGTATAGACAATATCCTGACCCTTCACCTCTTCCAGCCTTTCCTGCCAAAAGTTCTTGACAGCCTCGCTGTTAGTCACATAGTTATAATCGCCAACGCCCCGCATCTCCCATTCCTTTGCTGGAGACGTAGCCATAGGCTCACAATGCGAGCCGCCAATGTAGATGCCATACTTATGTGCCATTTCTCTATTGCCGGGGATGGTGAAGAATGGCTGGCTAACCTCATGCATAGCAGGCCAATAGTAGTTGGCACGCAGACGCAACATCAGCTGGAAGATTCTCTCGTTCGTTTCAGGGCCAATCACTCCTCCGCTCCACGGTAAGATACCCCAGTCCTCATCATTGATGAAAATGCCACGATAAGCAACCGCAGGACTTTGTTCGGTAGAATAGCCAGCGCGCAAGAACACATTTGCTTTATAGGGCGTGCAGTCCGCCCACCATTCCCACGGCGAAACACCGATAAGTCGGGAAACTTCCAGCAACCCGTATGCCAAGCCATGGGCATCTGCCCCATGAATGAGCAATTTGCCATCCTCAACCTGAAGATGAAATCCCTCTCGAGGCATGCTGGCATCGAGTACCGCCACGATGTGTGCCTTCGTCTCTTTCTTTACTCGCACCAGTTCAGCGTCCAGCACTTTCTCAATGTCTGACGCCAGCATCTGAAAGGCTGTTTCAGACACAGGTTCACCTGTCGATGGCATGAAGATGGAGACATCCTTGCCCTTGCGAAACACCAAATCCTGCGCACTTGCCAAGGAAGACAGCATGCACAACAGGTATATAATCAAAAACTTATTCATAGATCTCAAATCTTAATTCGGTGAAAAGGTTATCCTTTAACCATACTTCATCATGTTCCTCACAAGGAGCAACAACACAAGAACAAACAGCAAGCCATAACACGGCAACAGCGATATATCAACATGCTGGACTATCAACCCAAAAGCGGCTGGCATCAGAATAGACCCAGCCGATGCCGCAGCGACCTCCATGCCGACAAGTGCCTGAGAGCGAGCAGCCCCAACTATGCTGGGAGAATAATGTATCATGCAAGGGAAAATCGGTCCACAGCCAATGCCCAGACAAACCAAAGAGGCAAAAGAAAGAATGTCCGAACCCAACGGCAGGAGCAGCCCTCCAAACGAAAACATCGCCAACCAGAGCCCCATCCTGACAAGTTTCACATCGCCCAGACGCTCTGATATAAAGCCAGAAATGATGCGCCCCAACATGATGCCCAAGAAGAAAAGCATGCCCAGACGAGTAGCCGTAATCAGCTCTATACCTTTCGCCTCTATCATGTAAGACGTTGCCCACAATCCAACCGATGATTCTATCGCTGTATAACAGAAAAAAGCCGTCAGCGCCGACTTTACGCCAGGCAGCCGAAGAAGTGCGGCAGGTGACGACGAGGCAGCTTCCGCATGAAGAGCATCCGCCCTTTCATCTTCATTCGCCTTTCGCCACAAGGGCAAAGACAGAAGCAGAACAGCCACCAATGCCACTTGAAAGATTGCGATAGCCTGATACCCCTGTGTCCAGGCGCCGCCACAAGCAAGAAACGCTCCCATCACCAAAGGACTGATGATGGTGCCAACTCCCCAGAAGCAATGAAGAAAGCTGGTGTGCCGTGGCTTATAATGCAGGACGACATAGTTATTCAGCGTAGCATCCACACATCCGCCCCCCAGTCCATAAGGCAAAGCCCAAAGACAAAGCTGCACAAAGTCGGAAGAGCACGAAAATCCCCAAAGAGCAACCGCTGTCAACGCAACAGAAGAAGCAACGACCTTTCCCGCCCCCAGCCTCTGGTTCAGCCAGCCCGTTGCCATACTGGAAATGACCGTACCGGTATATATCAGCATCGTAATGAACCCAGCATACCCTTCAGGGACCCCTAAAGAGTGGCGCATCGAAGGCCACGCCGCTCCAAGAACGGAGTCTGGCAACCCCAGAGATATAAACGCTATATAGACAAGAACAAGCAAAAAAGTGTACATAAGACACTCAAGTAAAAAGAATTTAGGAACAAAGGGCATAGAAAGCCCTTTCCTCTCGCAAATTTACTAATTTGAAACGACATTGAATAAAAATGATACAACAAAACAAATCATAATTCCTTTTTTTAATTACCTTTGCACACAAATGTTTACAAATATTCACCTAACAACGAACATCTGACAATATGGAAAAAACTTGGAGATGGTTTGGCAAGAAGGACAAGATAACCCTTGCCATGCTGAAGCAAATTGGTGTGGAAGGCATCGTCACCGCCCTCCACGACGTACCTCTTGGCGAGGTTTGGACACGAGAAAAGATTCGCGACCTTCGTGAATACATAGAAAGCTATGGCATGCGCTGGAGCGTCGTAGAGAGCCTCCCTGTAGTAGAGACCATCAAGTATGGCGGTCCCGACCGTGACCACCAGATTGAGGTGTACAAGGAGAGCCTGCGCAACCTCTCAGCCGAGGGCATCCACTGCATCTGCTACAACTTCATGCCTGTGCTTGACTGGGCTCGCACCGATCTTGTCCACGAGAATCCGAACGGAGCGACAAACCTGTACTTCAACTACGCCGAGTTCGCTTACTTCGACATCTACATCCTCAAGCGTGAAGGCGCACGCGAGGAATGGGCACAGTTCCAGTTCCCCGCAGGAGTGGGCGAAGAACGCAACGTGCTGGCCGAGGCTGACGAACTTGCCAAGACAATGACCCCTGAGAAAGATCACAAACTGGTAGAGACCATCATCATCAAGACTCAAGGTTTCGTCAGTGGCAACTTCAGCGAGAATGACGAAGCGCCAATCCAAAAGTTCCGCGACTTCCTCGACCTCTACAAAGGCATCGACAAGGCACAGCTCCGTGCCAACATGAAATATTTCTTGGAAGCCATCATGCCAACCTGCGAGGAATACGGCATGAACATGTGTGTTCACCCCGATGACCCACCAATCGAAGTGCTCGGCTTGCCACGCATCGTTCGCACAGAAGAAGACATCGAGTGGTTCCTCAATGCTGTGCCCAACAAGCACAACGGACTCACCTTCTGCGCAGGTTCTCTCTCAGCAGGAGCTTACAACAACGTTGTAGAGATGGCGAAGAAGTTTGCTTCACGCACCCACTTCGTACATCTTCGTTCATGCCACATCTTCCCCAACGGCGACTTCACAGAAGCCTCCCACCTCGGCGGCCGTGCAGACCTCATCGAACTGTGCCGCATCTTCGAGAAAGAGAATCCAGAACTGCCTATGCGCGTTGACCACGGCATGACCTTCACCGACCAGCCAGGCGGCATCATGGACGAAAGCAACCACGGCCACAACGCAGGCTACACACTGCTCGGCCGCATGTTTGCCATGGGACAGGTACAAGGTATCCTTGCCACTGTCGACAACGAGTTAGGCATCAAATACACACAACCAGGATTTTTCGGATAAGACATCATGAAACTCAATGACATACTTTCTGGCAGTTTCAACGCTGCCGAGTGGGAAGCCAAAGGCTACCAACTTCCCAAGTTCGACCGTGCAGCCGTAGTCAAGAAAACACACGACGAACCCACTTGGGTACACTTCGGCGGCGGCAACATCTTCCGCGCCTTCCCTGCTGCCATCCTGAACGATGCGCTGAACACAGGCAAATACGACCGCGGCGTCATCGTAGCCGAGACCTTCGATTTCGAAGTCATCGACAAGGCTTACACTCCTTACAACAACCTTTCTCTGCTTGTCAGCCTCCAGTCCTCTGGCACCATCGAGAAGAAAGTGATTGCTTCGGTCACAGAAGCCCTGAAGGCTGACTACCAGTTCAACGACTGGCAGCGACTCGTGGAAATCTTCCGCAACCCATCCCTCCAGATGATTTCCTTCACCATCACCGAAAAGGGCTACACCTTCAACGACGCAGACCTCGCACGCGGCCTGCAGCCAGCCTTCGCCATGGGAAAAGTCTGCGCCCTGCTGCTCGAGCGCTACCATGCAGGACAGCTTCCGCTCACCGTGCAGAGCATGGACAACTGCTCACACAACGGCGACAAGGCTAAAGAGGGCGTTTTTGCCTATGCAGAGAAGTGGGTGGCAGACGGACTTGCGCCAGCCGCCTTCCTCGACTACCTAAAGGACGAGAACAAGATTACCTTCCCTTGGTCAATGATAGACAAGATTACTCCTCGCCCACACGAGAAAGTAAAAGAGATGCTGGCCGCCGACGGATTCGACGACAACGACTATATCGAGACAGAGAAACACACCTTCACCGCTCCTTTTGTAAATGCAGAAGAAGTGGAGTACCTCGTCATCGAAGACAACTATACCAACGGACGTCCGCCACTCAACCTTGGCGGCGCACTCTACACAACACGCGAGACCGTTGACAAAGTGGAAACCATGAAGGTCACCACTTGCCTGAATCCGCTGCACACCGCCATGTCCATCTACGGCTGCATGCTCGGCTACACGCTCATCTCGGCAGAAATGGCAGATGAAGACCTCCGTGCATTCGTACAGAAGATAGGCTATATGGAAGCTATGCCCGTAGTGACCGACCCTGGTGTACTGAACCCTTACGAGTTCATCGGAGCAGTCATCAACCGTCGTCTGCCCAATCCGTTCATGCCTGATGCACCTCAGCGCATCGCCATGGACACCAGCCAGAAGCTGCCTATCCGTTTCGGCGAGACCATCAAGAAATATCTGGAACGTGGACTCGACATGAGCAACCTCATTCTCATACCGCTCACTCTCGCAGGCTACGCCCGCTACCTCAAGGGCATCAAGGACGACGGCACGCCATTCGAACCATCGCCCGACCCGCTGCTGGCAGAATTGCAAGCCATCGTAGCATCGCTTGAAGTAGGCAAGGCCGAACAGGACTACAGTTGTCTGAAACAACTTTACAGCCGCAAAGACGTCTTTGGCCTCGACCTCTACGAAGCAGGGCTTGGCGAACAGATTGAAGGCATGGTGAAAGAACTTTATGCCGGCAATGGAGCCGTACGTGCCACTCTGCACAAGTACGTATCTGCAAGATAACAAACCATATACAACATTGATGCAGCCATGGCAGGGAAGATGATTTCCCTGCCATGGCTGCATCAATAGGTCTCCTCAAGCAATAAAGCCACGCAAGAACTTCACAGTTCCATGCGCGGCCTGATTAACCATTATCAATTTATCTATCCTTCATTATTACTTGCTTTTTCAAATCCTACTTATCCACCACCTTTCGCATCTTGTATTCAAACAGATGCTGATTGGCACGAAGCTCATCCACATCAAGATTCATAATATTCTCACCTTTCCAGTTAGCGCCCCACATTTCAAAAGGCTCTCCATCTGGTTCGTAAAAATGGATGATGTCCACATCAAGAGGCAGCGGCTCAAATACACAGACGTAGGCGAGATAGTCACCTGAGTTGCCCTCCATCCAGAATATATGATCTTTAGGCAAGCCGAGGACTTCTTTAAGCTCGAATATTCCTCCCCCTCCATTAGCTACCAGCTGCATACCTGGATGGAAGCCATAATACTCACGCATCCAGTTTTGTTCTATGGCCATAGCAAGATAGGTTGCTTCCGGAGTGCGCCAGAGAGCCATCACATTCTCCCCTTTCACAGGTTTAATCAGATGAGGATCCGTATAAACCGCCCAAGTGTTATGGTCATCTTTGTTGTAGTTGCCTTCCGCCTTGACAAGACGCGGAGTCTTAAATTCAGGAACTTCATCATACTTTTCTGCAGCATTTTTGCCTCGACTTTTCAGCTTGACTTCAAGACCACGCATATTCCAGACTGGCACACCATAGATTGCGATATTACGAGTGCTCTTAGGCAAACGAGGGAAATAAATCTTAAGGTCAAGAACAGAACCTTTAGGCGCCTTCACGCCCAAATGCTTCTTCCAGCACTCTGGTACAGTACGCTTTGCCCGATACTGTACACCTGTCTCCCTATCGAGTATTGCCGTTTCTTCTGACGCAAGCCACAAATTGGTCAAGACATCACAAGGAGGCATTTTCAAATAGCAGTGAAGAACCGTTTCATCTTCCTCCTCTGTCAGCATCCAAGTCAAGGGTGTGTATGTAGAGGATTCGAAGGATAACGCAATGTTGATGGCTTTTGCTTCAGAATCGCTGAGCACGGAAACATTTTCTGCCCAACAAGTGTCCGTTATCCACGCATTTTCCGTACTGGGCCACAATGCGTATTCTTCTCCTGTCGCATCATCTTTTTTGATTTCAAAATTAGAGAGGTACACGGTACCCTTACCAAGAACCACCACATCGTCTGTTTTTGCCTGCATAACAGCAGCTGCACACGCCATCAAGCTCAAGATGGCAATTTTACATTTTTTCATATCAGTTTTGGTTTTTAGAGTTGATAATAACCTGTATTTAAAGAGTGTAAGATGCATCTGTTTCTATAGTCAAAATATGAATTCATGGGAACATGGGCACCAATGGGCGAATGGGCGCAGCAGAGAAGGATTCTCCCCTCTATCCGTTCTGCAATCCAGCGGTATTGCATCCCTTTCTTCTCGTCTCGCAACTCAAAGAAGAGCTGCTCCGGAGACAAGTCAAGATGATATCCGGGCTGGGCGTTGTCGTACCAAAGAGCCATTTGCAGCATCCTGCCCCACACATCCACGTCCTTCTTGTCGGGAAAAACATAGATGGTAACAGCTGCATTGCTGTCGAGCGGCACTGCACTGTCCTGATTCACTGGCTCTACACCATGATAGTCGACAAACCTCGCGATGCACTCATTCACTCTGTCGGGATCCTGATAAGCTGAGTCTTCATCGGCCGTTACTGCTGCTACCAACCGCCCTTCGTCCGCCGAGGGAACTTCAGCCGCTTGAACAACCAGCACATCGGCTGCCGGAGACGGCTCCGTCTGGACATCGGCAAGCTGTCCAGCAACCGCTCCGACCTCCTTTTCCACAGGGGTTTGAGGCAAGTCAGCCTCCTCCTTTTGGAGAGTGGGACGAACAGGAGCAGCCACCTCCTCCCTTGCCAGCAAAGGCTCCACCGTCTTCTCTTCTTTCAATTTAGGGACAATCGTATCCGCATCGGCTCCATGCGGCTGAGGCTGCAGCTGGGCGGTCTCCCCGACTGGAGAGACAGGTAGCTCCACCTTATTATTATATAATGTATAGTCAACAAACAAGGCGGCAGCGACACAAGCGGCTGCTGAAAGCCACAGCTTACGTCTGGGGGGGGGTAAAATGTGGCGCGTGCGAGTCAGACGCCATCCGCTCCATCACACGCTCGTCCAAGCCTTGAGGCCTTTGCGGATACTTGCGGGCGCGACGGGCAACGGCTTCACGCAGGTTCACATCTTGCTGGTGGATATTTTCAGGGCTTTCTTTCTTCATGGGAACGGGAAGATTTTATTATTTTATAAAGTCTCTTTCTGATGCGGCTCAACCGCGAGGCAATGGCGAACGGATTCGAGTCCACTATGTAAGCTATGTCCTTCATACTTTGCTTCTCAAAATAAAACATGGTGACAAGTGCCAAATCATCGGGCGGCAAAAACTCCAGCGCTTTTTCCAGGGATTGTACGGCATCCTCGTCTTGCTGCCGGAAGAATTGGTCCAGCGTCTCGTCGGGCATGCTTTCCACAATCTCATCACTGTCGTCTATGGGAACGACTGGCAGACTGCGGCAACGCAAGTAGTTCAGCGACTCATGGCAGGCAATGCGGCTCAGCCAAGCAACCAGTGGAGCTCGACGCTCATCATAGGTGCCGATGCTGCGGAACGCTTTGACAAACACATCCTGATACACTTCTTCGGCATCCTCCCGACAACCCACGATACTTGCCACTTGGGCAAAAACCAAGTCGCCATAGATCTGGAGCATACGCTGCTGGGCTTTCCGTTCCTGGCGGCACAAGCCCCGTATGAGTTCATGTGTTTCGTTGTCCATGCTTTTTATGATTGCTCTCTATTTAAATATACACGGGATTTTACGAAATATAACGCTTTCGTCGAACTTTTTTGCAGAAAAAGAAGAAAAAAAACTCTTTTATGCCTCAAAAAGGGCTTTTTTGCTACTGAAACGCACCAAAAGAGACAACAGGAAGAGCACCCCAAAATCGACAGGCCGGGAGAAGGAAAAGAGAAAGAAAAAAGCCGGCAAAACACCTTGAAAAACTTCCCTTAAAAAGTACCGCCATTTTAGGCGCTTTCAGTACTCCAAAAGTGGTGAGAGTCTCACCGATGGAGAGGTGAGACTCTTACCTCCGGAGAGGTGAGACTCTCACCACTTTTGAAGCATCAAGCGCAGCGTTTCTGAGAGGGTGAAAAGCAAGGTGGAGCAGTTCCTCTTTTTGAAGATGTCAGGAATAGAGTTCCTGCAAGACTGACAAGGATTTCAATTCAGGAAAATTCGGCACGTGCAGCCGATAGTAAGTGTTGAGTACCTGAAGGATTCGCATGCGCTCACGGCGCGAGAAACGGAAAAGGTGCATGACTGGATAGTCCATGCGGAAAAGCCTGGGCAGCGCAGCCGCCTCTTGCTGCTGCAAGAAATGGGCATGGGGCGGCTGACGGTCGCAGTAAGCGCCAGAGAGGAGGTCGAAATATCGGTCGGGGCATTCCAAGTTGGGATAGATGCCGATAAATCGGCTGAGGTGCATGAGGAATGCCAAATGGAAATTGGCGACAGACGCCGAAGAATCGACGATGTCGAGCCATTGAAGAGAGGATTCGATGTAACGATAAAGGGGCGAGTTGTCTTTCTCTTCGCGCAGGGCGGCACAGAGAAACTCAGACAGGAACAGGGCGAGGGTCGCTTTGACAGGCGAAAAAGGAATATCTATATAATTATAATATGTGCGCACATCGGCAAGACGGGGCAGTTTGCCACAGTTCGGACGCATATCGGCATTGAATTCGACCAACGAAAGAGGCTGCCAATAGGA
>JAEIGA010019472.1_pt1 | contig 10351 bp, 9 predicted proteins | sample 9270691 | NCBI WGS metagenome assembly JAEIGA01 (sample SAMN17057246, study PRJNA624740) | gut metagenome | biome: biome; isolation source: fecal sample | host: Bos grunniens | place: China: Xizang | collected 2019
ACCATTACGGTTTAGAAGATGTGAAAGAAAGAATTATTGAATTTTTAGCAGTTAGACAATTAACAAGTGGAGGAGATGCTCCTATTATTTGTTTGGTTGGCCCACCAGGAACAGGTAAGACATCTATAGCTAGATCTGTTGCAACTGCATTAAAGAAGAAATATGTTCGCATAAGTCTTGGTGGAGTTAGGGATGAATCTGAGATTAGAGGTCATAGAAGAACTTATGTAGGCGCCATGCCAGGAAAAATAGCTAAAGGGTTAAAGACAGCAGGTGTTAAGAATCCGCTGATGTTATTAGATGAGATTGATAAAGTAGGTAGTGACCAAAGAGGTGATGTGGCATCAGCTTTATTAGAGGTACTTGATTCAGAACAGAATAAAAAATTTTCTGATCACTATATTGAATATCCAATTGATTTATCAGAAGTATTGTTTATTGCAACTGCTAATGATGCAACAAGAATACCAAGACCACTTCTTGATAGAATGGAGATTATTGAAGTAAGTAGTTATACTCATAACGAGAAAAAACACATTGCAAAAGACTATTTGTTTAAGAAACAGCTTGAGAAAAATGGTTTAAAGAAAGGACAACTTACAATAAGTCCTAAAACAATGGATATAATTATTCAAGGATATACAAAAGAAGCAGGAGTTCGTAATCTTGAAAGAAAACTCGGTTCATTATGCAGAAAAGCAGCTAGAGAGATAGTGGAGAATAAAGTAGAAAAAGTTCGTATTAATGAAAAGAATATAGAACAATATCTTGGTAAGATAAAATATACTACAGATATGCGTAATGAAAAAGATGATATAGGTATAGTGAGAGGTCTTGCATGGACAAGTGTTGGAGGAGATACTTTATCTATTGAAGTCAATGTTATGCCAGGAAAAGGAAAGTTTAAGTGTACAGGTCAATTAGGTGACGTTATGAAAGAATCTGCTGAAGCAGCACTTAGTTTTATTCGTTCAGTTGGTAGTGAATATGATATTGAAGATGATTATTTTGAGAAAAATGAAATTCATATTCATATACCAGAAGGTGCAGTACCAAAGGATGGTCCATCTGCAGGTATTACAATGGCAACAGCAATTTTATCAGCTGTTATTAAGAAACCAATATATGCTAATCTAGCGATGACAGGAGAAGTAACACTTAGAGGTAAGGTTTTAGCAATTGGTGGATTAAAAGAAAAATTATTGGCAGCTAAGCAAGCTGGAATAACTAATGTGATAGTACCTAAACAAAATGAAAGAGATATTGAAGAATTATCTGAAGAAATAACAGATGGTTTAACTATAAATTTTGTTCAAGAAATGAAAGAAGTTATTAAATTAGCGATTATTGATAAGTAGTTAATATATGGATGTTTATCTACACATTTATTTACAATTATCAACAATAAATGTAATTAGTGTGGAAAATATCCGCAAAAACATATAATCATTGTGGATAAAGTACATAAGATTGGAGGATTATTATGCACGTTAATAATGTTGCTCTTGAAACGGTATGTGGAATTACATCTACATTACCGGAGAATGATAAGTTAGAGATTGCATTTGCAGGTAAATCAAATGTAGGCAAGTCTTCGTTAATAAATGCATTAATGAATAGAAAATCATTTGCAAGAACATCATCACAACCAGGAAAGACACAGACAATTAATTTTTATAATATTGATGACAAATTATATTTTGTAGATTTGCCGGGATATGGTTATGCAAAAGTGTCTATGGAAATTAGAGCAAAATGGGGAAAATTAATAGAGAAATATTTGGTCACATCTAAGAAATTAAGAATAATATTTTTATTAGTAGATATAAGACATGAACCATCACAAAATGATGTGGATATGTATAATTGGATTCTTGAATATGGATTTAATCCAATTATTATAGCAACTAAGTTAGATAAGATTAAACGTAGTCAGATTCAAAAAAATACTAGTATTATTAGAAAGAAATTAAAAGCTATAGAAAATACACCAATTATTCCTTTTTCAGCGTTAACTAAACAAGGAAGAGATGATATATGGGAATTTATAGAGGATTATATGGAGTATGAGAGATCTTTAGAAGAGCAAGAAGGCTTAAATAAGGATGACTTAAGTAAGGAAGAACTAGATTAATTAATTATATAGTTAGAGTCATATATGAATAAGGATGGTTAGATTAATATGTGGAAGAAGTTTAAAGATAAGTTTATTGGAGATAAACAATTTTATAAACATGTATTGTTTTTGGCTATACCAATGATAATTCAAAATGCTATAACAAGTACAGTTAGCTTTTTGGATAATATGATGGTTGGAAGGCTTGGAACGGAGCAAATGTCAGGTGTTGCCATAGTTAATCAATTAATTTTTGTATTTAGTGTATGCATATTTGGAGGAGTATCTGGTGCAGGTATCTTTGGTACACAATTTTATGGCAAGGGTGATAGTGAAGGGCAAAAGTATGCATTTAGATTTAAAATGTATGCATGTTTACTTATTTCTGCAATTACCATTCTATTATTTGTATTTTGTGATGACCAATTAATTGCTATGTTTTTAAGTGATAGTGGCGAAATTGGTAATACAGAATTGGCACTAAAATATGCGAAGGAATATATGATAGTAATAATTGCTACTATTGTTCCATTTGCCATAGGACAAGTGTATACTAATTCTGCAAGAGAATGTGGTCACACGTTAATACCAATGATTGCAAGTGCAGTTGCAGTAGTAGTTAATTTAGTTTTAGATGCTGTATTAATATTTGGTTTAATTGGTTGTCCTAAGTTGGGGGTAGTGGGAGCTGCTATTGCTACAGTTATTGCAAGAATAGTAGAGTGTATAATTATTGTAGTTTGGGTTCATAAAAACAGTGAAAAGAATAAATACATTATTGGTGCATATAGGAGTGGTATTATACCTAAGAAAATATTTGTTGATATTTTAGTAAAAGGCACACCACTTATGATAAATGAAATATTGTGGGCTACAGGAATGACAGTAGTAGTACAATGCTATGCAATTAGAGGCTTAGAAGTTCTTGCTGCAGGTAATATATCTTCAACTATAACTAATTTATTTAATATCGTTTATTTACAATTAGGAGGATGTATATCCATTATTGTAGGTCAGTTATTGGGTGCAGGTAAAGAAAAAAAAGCTAAAGATGCTGTTAATAAAATGTTATTTTTCAGTGTGGCATGTTGTGCGGCTGTTGCTTTGGTTATGTTTTGTATTGGGGGATTTTTCCCTAATATATATAAGACTGAACCTGTTATAAAGGATTTGGCAAAGAAATTTATATTTATATCAGCAGCAGTTATGCCATTATGTGCATTTTCACATGGTGCCTATTTTACCCTTCGTTCTGGCGGAAAGACAATTATAACGTTTATATTTGATAGTCTATATGTATGGGTGGTATTAATTCCAGTTGCATATTTTTTAAGCAGATATACAACATTACCTATTGTAACAGTATTCTTTTTAGTTCAATTTACTGAGATTATAAAGGTAATCATAGGTTACTTTATGATAAAGAGCGGGATATGGATAAATAATATTGTTGATTAATAAGATTGCGATGAGAACTTCTTATTTAATCAAATCGTATTAACAATACGTATTAACAATACTTATGAAAAGGAAGTGAATTAATGGGCAATGAAGTAATGGAGGAAAAAGTACAAGATAAGGGAAATAACGAAGAAACAAGAAAAAAAGATAAGAAAAAAAAGATGTTTAGTTTTACTAAGTTTAAGCTCAAGTTAATTGCTATAATTATTCTTGTGGTAGTTGTTTTTGTGGCAGGCATGGTAGTGTACAAGAATGCAACTACAGATAAGGAAGCAAAGATAATAACTAAATCAACACTTGAGAAAATTATTAATGTAAGTGATTTGTCCACTTATGAAGCTACATATAATGGCATTACAGCAGTAGCTAATAGTGAAAATCAAGGTGAGATGGATTACTATGTTTCCTATGAAGCAAAGGTAAAAGCAGGTTTTAATTTTGAGGAAATTAAGATTAATGTAGATGATGAAGCTAAGAAGATAGAGATTGTTATTCCAGAGATAGAGATAACAGATATTAATGTAAAAGCAGAATCTATGGACTATATTTTTACTAATAAGAAAGCTAATGATAGCACAGTAAGTCAAACTGCATATAAAGCTTGTAGAGCAGACGTAGAAAAAGAATGTGAAAAAGAAAAAGCTATATATGATTTGGCAAAACAAAATGCTAAGAATGTTATGAAAGCACTTACTAGTCCTTTTGTAGAACAATTAGATGGTGACTATCAACTTGTAATTAAATAATGGAGGTACGCATGATGAAAAAAAATATTTTGACATTTATGATAATAACAATGATATGCTTAACATGTGTATCTTGTAAAAAAGAAGAAAAGAAAGAAGTAAAACCACATATTACTCAAATGAAGTCTATATGTGAACTTGCAACAATGGAATGTTACTATCACAATGTTGCAAAATATGAAAAAGAAGATGTAGAAGGAATTCTTTTATGGAAAAAAGATAAAAAATTCTGGATGGAATATAGTGGAACAGTAACAGTGGGAATAGATGCATCTAAACTTTCAATTGAAGTTAAAGATGATATAGTTAAAATAACAATGCCAGAGGCAGAAGTACTTGCTAATGAGGTTAATGAAGAAGAATTTAATGAAGACTCAATGGTAGTAGAAGATGGATCAGCTAAAGTTAAGGCAGAGGATCAAACAGCAGCGCTTAAAAAAGCTCAAAAGAATATGGTTAAAGAAGCTAAGAATGATACTGTTTTATTAGCTAATGCTAAAGAAAGAGCTAAAACTTTGCTTGAAGAATATGTTAATAACATAGGTAATGCAGTAGGAAAGAATTATACTATTGAATGGGTTGATTATAAGGAATAAAAAAGTGGCTTTGAAAGCCACTTTTTATTATATTAGAGTTTTAAATACGTGTGAATATATATCCTGGCTCTTTGTCTGCCAGCTTGTACACATTTTTTGTGCTAAATCTTCTGATGGCACAGAAAGATTTAGGTCTATAACTGTGCTATTGTCTTCGTTTATACTAAGGGTAACAACAAATTCATCTGAGCCTGATTTATAATAGTTAGCTATGATTGAATTTTTGTTACGTATAGCTAGTTCATTATCTTGAAGATAGTTAGCGATATCTTCTTTTATTGCATCTGATATTTTATTTTCAAAAAATGTAATAGTTTCTCTACCATCTTTTGTAATTTTATATCTAGAAGAATTTTGTAAAGTCTCTGCTGTAATAAATTCAGCATCAGTTAACTCAGACAAAACTTGTTGAAATATAAAGTAGTTAGTATATTCATTACCTAATATAAAATCAGATAACTGTGAATTAGTCATTGTTGAATCAACTTTATTTAGCATGTATAAAATTATTAGTTTATAAAGCATAAAAGAATCTGTTTGCATAATTTCATATCCTATCTGTATATAATTTTTATCTATAATACTTAATCACAAAACTTACCTTGCCATGTGTCAAGTTCTTTCATTTTATGATTTATAGAGTTCATAACTGTAAGTTTATCTTTGCTCCAAAGAGGTGCTAGAAGAGTACCTTTTGGGCCATCACCTGTTAATCTATGAATAACCATTTCTTGAGGTAGACGTTCTATGCACTTAATAACTAAATCAGTATATTCATCCATATTTAGTATATGCATAGAAGGCATATGATTAACTAATGCTGTGTTTTTAAGAACATGAAGTAGTTGAAGCTTAACTCCATGAACTTGTTTTCTTGCAATATAATCTATAGTTTCTATAATTTCATCCTCTGTTTCATTAGGAAGGCCAAGAATTAGGTGGACAATAATGTTAACACCTATTTTGTTAAGGTTATCAATAGCTTCTTCAAATACACGAAGCTTATAACCACGTTTTATAAATTTTGCTGTTTTTTCATGCATAGTTTGAAGACCTAATTCAATCCATACAGGCTTTATTCTATTAATTTCTGCAAGTAAATCGAGGACTTCAGCATCTAAACAATCAGGTCTAGTTGCTATAGAGATAATCTCTACATCAGAAGATTTAATTGCTTCATAAAATACTTTTCTTAGGTAGTTAATAGGGGCATATGTGTTAGTGTATGCTTGAAAATAAGCTATGTATTTAACTTTCTTTAGTTTAGAATCTTCAGCAGAGATTCCATCATCAGAAAGATTATAAGAATCATCACCAACTTTTATACATCTACTTACCTTATTGCTAATAAGAGCTTTAGCTTCTTCAATTTGTTCTGGAATGGATAAATACTTTGATGCGGCAAAATCGCCAGAACCACCTTGGCTACAGAATATACAGCCAGTTGTACCTATCTTACCATCTCTATTAGGACATGTCATACCTGCATTTAAAGCAAGTTTGTACATTTTGTTACCATAAGTTTCTTTTAAATAATAATCTAATGAATGATAACGCTTATCATTCCACATTCTCTTATCGTACATTATAGACCCCCCGGATGTTAATTAAAATTACTTGTCAAATAGTATCATATATTTACTAACAATGACAATAATACCATTTTAATACCATAAAATCAACAATAAATCACAATACCATAAGAATCTTATAATTATTTTGACAATAATTTCCGATAATTAGAATAAGTTAGAAAATAAATATGGAATGGTGGTATTTATAATGGAAGAGTCATTAAAAAAGTGTTTTGCATTTGGAAGATTAAAAGATTCTATTATAGTGCATAAAGATAAAATTAATATGGAAGAACAATTAAAAAGAGATATGGTAGAATTCTCTTTGTGGCTTGCCAATGTTGATAAAAAAATAGATAGACAAGAATTAGTTACAATAGGAAGAACATTAGATATAAAATTAGATGATGATTTTAAGGTGCTAATGGAACAAGTAAAGGAAAATGGTGATAAATATTTAGATAAAATTCCTTTAAGTATAGACTATTTTGCTCAAGTAGATAAAATAGAAAACCCTAATAGTGAATGGTTAACAAGTGCAAGATTTTTATACAAAACATTTAAGAAAATGGGATGTATAATTATTGCGTGTAATGGTTGTCATCTTAGTGTAGAAGTAGATGCTTTAAATAGATTTTGTGACAAGATAATAAAATATATTGTAGAAATAGAGCAAAAGGATACATGCATGGATTTTGCAAAACAAAAGGCTATTCAAAAACAAAAAGAAGAAGAAACAGAAGATTTAATGGAAAAAACAAATGGGATTTTGGAAGAAGTAAATGGATTAATTGGATTAGATAATGTAAAACACGAAATATCTAATTTAGTTAATTTATTATTGGTATATAGATATAGAGCAGATAGAGGATTGAAGAATCCACCTCTTGCAATGCATTTTGTGTTTACAGGTAATCCAGGAACTGGTAAAACAACAATAGCAAGAAAACTAGCAGAAATATATAAAGAATTAGGTTTGATTACAACAGGGCAGCTTGTAGAAGTAGATAGGTCAGCTTTGGTAGCAGGTTATGTTGGACAAACAGCTGAGAAAGTTAATGAAGTAGTTGAAAGAGCTATGGGTGGTGTTTTGTTTATTGATGAAGCCTACTCATTGGTTAGTAATTCAGAAAATGATTTTGGACAAGAAGCTATAGATGTTTTATTGAAGAAAATAGAAGACAATAGAGATAAGTTTGTAACAATAGTTGCGGGATATCCAAAAGAAATGGATGAATTTTTAGAATCTAATCCAGGTTTGCGTTCAAGATTTAATAAAAGTATTAAGTTTGATGATTATTCAGTAGAAGAACTTATGCAAATATTTGAAAGAATGTGTGGAGAATATGATTATAAGATTGCAGAAAATGCTAAATTAACTTTAATTAATAAATTAGAACAAATGGTATTAAAACCAAACTTCGCTAATGCAAGAGATGTTCGTAATTATTTTGAACAAGTTGTAAATCGTCATGCTAATCGTATCATGCAAATAGGTTTATCTGATAGTGCAGAGTTGCAAACAATAGATGAGCAAGATTTATAGTTAGTTATTAAAACGGCTAGAAGTTTTGTTTGTTGTTCCTTCGTGAAAGGTATTGTGAAATGGAGGGATATAATGAGTAATGAAATAAAACATGTATTTATAATTGAAGAAACAGATTATAATAATTGTAATATAGAAGAGTTAAATCTAGAGCTTAAGAATAAAAACTATAATTACATGTTATTTATGAGGAGTTATGAAGGCAAAGAAATAGATATAGTAAAAAAATGTTGTATCTTTTATAGAAAAGAAAAGTTGCGTTTTTATGCATGTGGGAATTTTGAAATAGTTGAGGGTATTATTAAAGGATTAGATAGTTACGATAATAGAGAAGTTGCATTTTGTCCTTTAGATAATGAGAAAGGTATGCTTAAGAATTTAGAAGAAAACTATGTAAGTATTAAAATAGAGGCATTTGTAAATGATGAGTTAAAATGCATAGTTTAATAAAGTGGTATAGAAATTGTTCCTGGAGTTTATGACTCTAGGAACTGTTATGTTAAAGTAATTCAAATAAAATAATATGGAGAATAGCTATGAAGAGAAGAATAGGTAAGCTAATTATTTTTTTATTTGTGTTTTTTTTAGTAGAAATTGCTTTATATAATAATGTGTTTGCAGGAGAGATATTGTCTAAGTTTATTTTTGATTGGGATAGTATATTTTTTGTGAAACCAAAATTAGAAAGTATAACCATGTACAATAATCAATTTATGCTTCAATGGGAGCAGATTGACAATGTAGATGGTTATATTGTGTATAGAAAAACAAAAAATGAATGGGAAGAAATTGAAGTAATAAAAGGAAGCAGTAATAATTGGTATTTTGATAAAGATATAGATGCAGGAAAGAATTACACATATACAGTAAGCGCCTATAAAAAGGTAAAGCAAAGCGAGTTGCAAGAAATTAATAAATATAAAAAATATAAAAAAGAAGACAAGAAAGATAAAAAGAAAAAAGACAAAGATGATAAAAAAGAAAAGGATAGATCAGAAACATATAAATTTGGAAAAAAAGATAAGAAAATAAAGTTAGTTAGTAGAAAAGATAAGATAGGTCTTTCATACATAATAGGTCCAGTAATTACAAAACTGGAAAGCTATAGTATAAAATGGCAACAATGCAAGGGCGTAGATGGTTATGAAGTGTCGTATAGAGACCATGTAGATGCAGGATGGCAGAAAATATGTAATGTAGATAAAGACCAAAATGTATACCATATAGGTGGAATGTATAAAAAAGAAAGGTATTACAGAGTTAGAGCTTATTATGAAACAGAAGATAAGAAAGTATATAGCATAGGTGATAGTCATATATCTTTAAAAGATAAAAATTATGAAGAATGTAGTATTTTATTTGAAGGTGATGACTATATAAAAGGTACTAAAGAAAATAAAAGTAAATTTGATTATACAAAGAGAATAAAAGAATTGACAGATGCAAAAGTAACAGTTCATGGAAAAGAAGATAGAAAACTAAAAGATCTTGTTAAGAAAGTAGAAAAAGATAAGGATTATTTTAAAGGTTATAATATTATATGTATTGCACTTGGAGGTAATGATTATCTTGATAATGTAAAGATTGGTAATGTTACGGATACTAATAAAAAGACGTTTTATGGTCAGTTAAATTACATTTTAAAGAAGATTGAGAAACAGAATAAAGAAGCAAAGGTTGTATTTGTAACACCATTTTATCGTAATAAGTATAAAAAGAAGGAAAATGTTAATTGTTATACATTAGAAAATGATGAAGATTATGATCTTAATGACTATGCAGAGGCTATGAGAGTATTAGGTAAATATAAAGGTGTACATGTGTATGATTCGGAAAAAGAAGGTGTAATAAACGTTGATAATGTTCAGTTTATGACAAAAGATTTAATTCATCCTACAGATTTTGCACATGGAAAGATTGGTTGCAGTTTTACTTCATTTTTGGTAGAATGTGAGTTGTTGAATAATGACATATAGAAGAAGGCGGCAACGGAGGAAAACATAATGAGTAGAACAAAAGAACATAAAAGAGGATATGTATGGTATGCATTAATGTATCTTGTGGCAGGATTAATATTACTTGCATGTCCAGAGATAACAACTAAAACCATAACATATTCTGTAGCTGTAGTGTTTGTAGTAATGGGATTGGCACAGATAGCAAGTTATTTTAGAATGGAACCAGATTTAGCTAGTACTAATACAGGCTTTGTAACAGGAACTTTAGTTACATTAATGGGAATATTTATATTTTTAAAATCAGAAGTGGTTATAAGCATCATCCCTGTTATATTAGGTTTCTTGGTTATTGTA
>JAEIGA010019473.1_pt1 | contig 10350 bp, 9 predicted proteins | sample 9270691 | NCBI WGS metagenome assembly JAEIGA01 (sample SAMN17057246, study PRJNA624740) | gut metagenome | biome: biome; isolation source: fecal sample | host: Bos grunniens | place: China: Xizang | collected 2019
ACTGACCAATACATTGTCTCAAGGCTATTTCAAATGGAGGCAGTTCGATAAGTCCATATCCTATATGAAGCAGAGCCTGAAGTATCCCGACAGTGATTTCTATGTCTATTACCGCATAGCGCAGGCTTATGGTATGATGAAAGACCAAAAGAACGAACGCGATTATTATCAGAAATTTGTCGATGAGGCACAAAAGGAATCCTCTCCGTCTCAAAACTTGAAAGAACTTATTGACTATGCTCGTGAACGTATCAATAAGATTACGGAAACGCTCTTCTTCCAAGGGGATTTATAAGCCTTGAAAAAATATTTTCCTATTGTGATTTTTTTTTTTTCATGCCTGCGGAAAAATATTGTCACAGGTGTGACAATGATTGTCATCCCCGATGATGTCCCTTCGTTGAACTTGTTTTTCTCTCGGCTTAACAAAATTTCTCACATTCAGCAGTGCAAATATATTTTCATCGCTTTCACTTAACCGATTTTTTGCACTAATTTTGCACCGTTAATTTGTTATGGAAATAAACGGATATAGAATATGAAGAAAATCAGAGTAGCCATCGTTGGTTATGGCAATATTGGACAATATGCTTTGCAGGCATTGGAGGCGGCTCCCGATATGGAAGTGGCTGGTGTAGTACGTCGTAGCGGCAGTGCCGGCTGTCCTCCCGAGTTGACTGCCTATCCAGTGGTGAAGCATATCAGTGAACTTAGTGACGTTGATGTGGCTATCCTTGCTACCCCTACCCGTAGCGTAGAACAGTATGCCTTGGAGTGTCTTGCCTTAGGTATCAATACGGTGGATAGCTTCGACATACATAGCAAGATTGTAGATTTGCGCCGCTCGCTCGATGCTGCAGCCAAGGAGCATGGTAAGGTTGCCATTATCTCTGCAGGATGGGATCCCGGCAGTGACTCTATCGTACGTACCTTGATGCAGAGCCTTGCTCCCAAGGGTATCAGTTATACCAACTTCGGCCCCGGCATGAGTATGGGACACACCGTAGCGGTGAAAGCCGTTGCAGGAGTGAAGGATGCGCTCTCAATGACCATTCCCGTAGGTACGGGCATACACCGCCGCATGGTATATATTGAACTGGAAGAAGGTTACGATTTTGATACTGTGGCAGCAGCCATCAAAGGCGATGCCTACTTTGTGAATGATGAGACCCATGTGATGCAGGTTCCCTGCGTAGATGAACTCAAAGATATGGGTCACGGTGTAAACCTAACACGCAAAGGTGTATCGGGCGTAACACAAAATCAGCTCTTCGAGTTCAATATGCGTATCAATAATCCTGCTCTTACGAGTCAAGTGCTTGTGAATGTGGCTCGTGCCTCCATGCGTCAGCAACCTGGTGCTTATACGATGATTGAGATACCGGTTATCGATATGCTACATGGTGACCGTGAGGAGCTGATAGCACATCTGGTATAATATTCATGGAAATAGAGGGCAGTAGTCCTCTATTTCTTTATTTCTATAATCCCAACAATGCTCCTTCGTTTCTATAAAAACTGGGCGCTCCCCATCTCTATGGTGGCGGGTGTTATGGCCTATCTACTATATTCTGTTCTTCCTTTACCGGCAGGCACAGGAGTAGTAGTGAGTAAGGTGATCGAAATATTACAGCCTGCGCTCATCTTTGCCATGCTGTTTATCACTTTCTGCAAGATTAGTCCTACTGAACTCAAGCCATGCCGTTGGCATGTATGGCTTATGCTGATACAGGTTGGGCTCTTTGCCCTGCTTGCTGCCCTGCTCATTCTCTTTCCTGGTATTCCGGGGCGTCTGTTGGTTGAGAGTGCCATGATATGCTTTATCTGTCCTACAGCGTGTGCTGCTGCCGTTGTTTGCGCTAAGCTTGGAGGCAGTGCTGCTCACTTGACAAGCTATATCTTGCTTATCAATATGGCGGCAGCTCTGTTTATACCGCTGATAGTGCCATTGGTCAATCCGCACGAAGGGCAAACTTTTCTCACTACCTTCCTGCTTGTGCTACGTCGTGTATTCCCCACGCTGATATGTCCTCTCCTTATGGCTTGGCTCATTCGCTATACGATGCCTCGTCTTGGTCGCTTTCTTCAGAATACGGGTGATACAGCTTTTTATCTTTGGACGGTGGCGCTCACCATGGCTATAGCAGTCACTACTCGTTCTATCGCGCACAGCCATGTGCCTACGCTTACGCTCGTAGGCATTGCTGTGGTCACGCTCCTTTGCTGTTGGATTCAGTTTGTCTTAGGACGTCGTATAGGACGCCCTGTAGGAGACCATATAGCTGCAGGTCAAGCCATCGGACAGAAGAATACTGTTTTTGCGATTTGGATGGCATATACTTTTCTGACCCCCATTACGGCTATAGCTGGCGGATTCTATAGTGTATGGCATAATCTGTTCAATTCGTATCAGTTGTACAAAAAGCGCAAAGGGTGTAAGTTGTAGCACAATGTCCGAAAGGTATAAAAAATAGCGCGCACGAGAGGTATATCTCACGTGCGCGCTATTCTGTTACAAGATGAGTTTATTTCTCGAATGCCATACCGATACGGAGTCCGTCGTATTGGGTCAGCAATGTGTTGAGCAGTGCAAGCGTGCCATTGTTGCTCATCGAACCTAAGGCTTTGAGTATACGCAATAGGCCGTCGCTCTGGTATACGATGTTGATGGTTCCTGCATCGTATACAAGGTAAGCGGTAGTAGAGAGCAGGTTGGCATATGTCAACTTGAGCTCCTTGGTCTCAACGTTAAAGTCGTAGGTACCCTTCAGTGTCTTTTTACCTGCGGTGAATGTGCATGTGTTGTCTTCGTTGAAGGTGATGTTACATGCATCTTCCTTAATGTTGAGCTTGGCCAGATACTTGTCAACTTGAGCCTCTACTTGTTCCGCAATGGCATCGCTGCCCAAGTCTGCAAGGGCGTTCTCGCTTTCGAAGACGAATGCTGATCCCTTGAAGTGCCATGTACCCAATAGGGTGTTTTTGTCTACGGTGACGAATGCATTCAGAATTGAACCCAACAATCCCGATACGATACCTCCGTTAGTCAATGCTGTACCCTCATCATTGGCGCTGGTCGTTCCGTTGCCTGCCAATGTGCCGAGTAAGCTACCCAATGCACCGACTCCTGCTGTAGTCTCTTCTGCTTTATTGTCAGTGATGGTCTCTGTGGTTGTTTCAGAGGTCGTGTTGTTGCCTGTGATCGCTTTCAACAAGCCGCCCAAGCTTTGGGCATTGGCGCTGAGCGACATGGCGCCAGCAAAGATACATGCTGTCAGGATTTTTTTCATGTTGTGTATCGTGAATGATAATTTTTATTCTTCTGTATCCTCTTCTGTTTCATCTACGGGAGCAAACTCTGTGAGCCCACAGCTAACCAATAGGTTATACCACTGGATGAGCTTACGTACATGTGACATGTATACACGGTCGCGGTCGTAGTTGGGGAGTACCTCTGCAAAGAAGTCTGCAAGTTCCTCGTTGCTGGCCTTCTTGTAGTCAATGGCACATGCTGCTCCTTCGCACTTGGCTTTTACATTTTCGAGTACTTGCCAGAGGGGTACCTCTTCGTCATCGGTATACATCGCGATATCACCCAATGATACCACTTTGTCTGTTGCATGAATGGGTTGGCGCTTCTTTGTCGCATCAATAGCCTCTACGATAAGCATATTGCGTCCGCTAGACACCAATTTATATAAACCGGGCTTACCGGCAACTGTCAAAATCATTTTGAGCATAGTATTTTTTCTTTTGTCGTTAATAAATGAATTGTTATATTCTCTAATGGTTTAATTGGAGCACAAAAATAAGGATTATGCACGAGATTCTGAAATTTATGTGGCAAAAACTTTGCTTACATGTCCGAAAGTAATTGCCATAACTGACCGATTAGTGAGCGGCTTCCGTCGTTGTGTACTACTCTGTCGGCTCGCAGCAGTAGGTCTTTTTCGTTCATTTGGCTCTGCATGCGTCGCTTGATTGCCTCTCCGTCAGCATTGTCGCGCAGTGTCGCTCGCTGCAAGCGCAGTGCTTCGGGTGCGTGTACCAGCCAGACGCTGTCTACATCATCCTCCATGTGTGCTTCGTACAGAATGGCGCTCTCAACGGCAACTACAGGATATTCGGAGTGTTGTACCCACTCCTTGAAATCGGCCCGTACTGCGGGGTGTACAATGGCATTGATGCGTGTCACATGCTCGGGATTCCCGAACATATAGGTAGCCATATAGGCGCGATTGAGACTACCGCTGTCATCATATACCTTTTCGCCTATTTCTTCAATGAGTGCCTTGCGTACTATGGGGCTTTCGTGCATCAGACGCTTTGCCTCACTGTCACAGTCATATACGGGTACATTCATCAGGCGGAGCAGACGTGATACTACGGATTTGCCACTCCCGATACCTCCGGTAATGCCTATTATGTAGGGATGATGCAATGTTGTGCGTGTCATAAATGCAGTTCGTTGAAGCCGAAAGGCGTCATCTCGACCAGATAATCCACTTCGGTGGGCTCTATTGTCACGTCTGTCACGTTTTCTGGTGTATTGTCGAGGTGCAATGCTACTTTGCCTGAGGCATTGTCACGAATCTGTGCATAGCGTACTTGTATGCGGAAGTCCTCTTCAGTCACTTTTCTGAAATCTTCCAAGCTGACGCGGAAGGTTACTGTAGCTTTTGATGGGAAGGTCTTCAGCTGATGTCCGTAGGGGAACATGTATCCGACGATAGGGACTTGTACGCTTTTAGTGACGTATGGGCTGACCGATACATTGAGCTGTACCTCAGAGGGTGCATAGCGTATGCCACGCTCGTTTTCTCCCAATATGAGGGTTTGCTGCACCGAGTCTGTTAGCTCGGACAGTCTTACGTATGGGGTGTATACGGCGGTCATCGTGTCGGTTATTTGTTTTGCAGCATACACGACCACGCTGTCGGGGGTGGTACTCACTCGGTCTATGACATACTGTCTGTTGGCGACAATTTTTCCCTGCAGCTGTACCGGCAGTTTCACTCCACGGGCATCAGCCACGTAGTATTGTAGGGTGTCGAGTGAGGTGGATATGATTTCTGTCGAGGAGGAGAGTCCTGTACTCAGCAGTTTGCTCAGTTCGGGGCCGTAAATGGCTGTTCGCCCTGCTGTGCTCGGGTATTGACTGTGGTCAATCTGTAGGTTCTTGTACCGTCCTCTTGCCTTGTATTCAATTAGTTTGTCGCCTTTGTCCTTGAGCACCACTTCTATTTCTTTGGGGAGTGGGTCTGTCACGATCAACGTTTTGGGAAGGTTTCTTAGTTCCACTTTGAGTGTGTATTTCATCTCATACACGTTGTCCATGGTGGTCAAGTACCATATCACGAAGGAGATGAGCAGGAAGAACAAAAACATCAGAAACTCCCTGCTGTCATTGATGCGCAGGAAGTTTCTGATAAACCGTTTAGTACCCTGTAAGTGACGAGGCTCTTGTTTGGCCATCGGTAGGTGTATTACTTCTGTTGGGCATTGGCTGACATGTCGGCAAAGATAGACGACTTGTCAATCTTGATCTTTACGCTGGGCGCAATCTCGAGGATTACGATTTGGCGGCCGTTCTCAGTGACGATATCTTTTACTGTACCGTAAACACCGCTGCTTGTCACTACCTGTTGTCCTGCGCTGAGGCTGTTGCGGAATGCCTCGATGGCCTTCTGCTGCTTGCGTTGCGGACGAATCATGAAAAACCACATAATGATGAACATCAGCGCCAACATGACGATGGGTGATGAGAAGAGGCCTGCGCCTCCAGCTTGTGCTTGTAATAACAACATTGTTTCTACGTTTTTTTAGTTTCTTTATTGATTATGTTCTCACTGGATACAAAGATACACAATATTTGCTTATGCTTTGTTCAGTTTGTTCTCTTTTTTCAATTGATTAACGATGTTGTCGAGCATGCCATTGATGAAGCTGCCGCTCTTGGGTGTGCTGTACATCTTGGCTACTTCGACGTATTCGTTGAGCGATACCGATACGGGGATGCCGGGGAAGCAGATGATTTCGGCCAATGCCACCTGCATGATGAGGATGTCCATGAAGGCAAATCGTTCCATGTCCCAGTTCTTGGCATTGTTGGCCATCAGGCTGCGATACGCTTCGGCATTGTTGATGGCGCTGCGCAGCAGGCGGCTGGCAAACAGCTTGTCCTCTTCATCGCGGAACTCAGGGAGCAGCTCTTGCTCGTCGCCATTCTCGGGTTCGAATCGCTTGATGGTTTTCAGTACGAAGGTGTCAACGATAGTCTTGTCGTCGTTCCAGTAGAGGCTCTGTTCTTCCAAGATTTCATCAATCTGCTCGTTGGGCATGATGACCTGACGATACAGCTTGCGCCATAGCTCGCGGTCGTCTTCGTAGGTCAAGGTGTCCTTGGCCATATATGCCTGATAGGCTTCTGTGGCTTCTATCTCTTCGAACAGGTTTCTTACGAAGTCGCCTTCGTCGTCCCATGTGCGTTTCTGGTTTGCAGCAAACTCCTCCAATTGCTTATTGGCGGTCAGCTGGGCTATAAACGCATTGTCGATGAATCGGGTGTTAGGGTTGAGGTCCTCTGCTGTGGGGCGTAGCTTATGACGGCGGTTGTCGATACGGCGGTCTGCGAAGCGGGTGACCTCTACCATCAATAACAACAAATAGTTGTACAAATCGTATGCCTTTGACAAACTATAAAACAACTCTTTTTCGGCTGCCTCTACATTTCTACTTCCGTTTTGATAGTAGGCATAAATAACCTGAATGACCTTCAGTCTGATAAGTACTCTATTGATCATAACTCTTTATGAAATTTTTTGCAAAATTAGTGCATGGCGAATGAAATACCAAATCTCAACGAGCGAAAGTAGTAGAAAAGTTTATTTTTTATTACTGAGCGCCGATGCGGGATGAGCGTCGGTTAACTTGGAGTTTTCCTCCTTCGCATCTCGGCAAAATTCAAGTAAACTTGATTTTGCACTCGATTTGGCGTCGGTTGCGACGACTGCCGGTTTATCGGCACCAAGGAGTGTGCTTCAGCACCATTGGATTTAGCTTCTCCGAGGAGTGCAGCTTGCAGCCCTTAGAGATTCAACAAAGCTAAATTTATTTGTGTATTTGACTTCATCCCCTTCATCGTGTTTTTCGGGTGTCGGCCTATAGGCTCTGATCTGCATCCTATATTCGGCTGTAGCCTTATATAGGTTGCAGAGATTGCCTGTAGTGTCTTTTCCGTTCTGTCTATTCTTCGTTGCTGTAGTATCTGACAACGTTGTCCTCTGTGTTATAGTCGATGGTGACATTTGCCGACTCCTTGAGGTAGTAAACGTGCTTGCCTGATGTTCTCTTCTTGGTATATTTCGAACTCAAGAAGTCTGTCACCTCTTCGTCCTTGACCTCAGTGGCCAGATGGAGGTCAACCATTACCGTGATGTTATTGTCGAACGTAAACTTCACTTCGTCCATGATGGCTGCGCCGGGATAGCCCAATATCTCATCGTCGACTTCAAATTCGATGATTGAGGTGAGGTCGATGATTTTGGTCAGCTCGTCCCCATACATGTAGACGATTTCTTCGCGTTGCTTGTTGAGTGCTATGCTGAAGTCTTCAAAGAGGTCGTGGTTGATGTATTGGTAGCTCAGGTTGATGGAGTTGTCAAACGAAACCTTTACGGTAGACTCCTCGTAGGTGGGCTTGTCAGTAAACACGAAGTAGTTGGTTGCTGTTTCAGGCTTGTAGGCATAGTATTTGTTTTGCAGATAGGTTGCCAGTTCCTTGTTGGAGAAGTTTTTCTTCAGGTAGGTGATGTATATGGCGTCTACAAGTTTGCTTCTCTTGTTTATCTTGAAGTTGATGAGCTTGTCTTCGTATACGTATTGTATGACTTCGTTGGTTGCAGTGGCCTTTTCGGTGCCGAATTGTGCCAACACTTCATCCTTCGTCAGTCCTATGGCGCGTGAGTAGTCGTAGATGAGGCCTTCTACCTTCACCAGGAGCTTGGCCATGCCTTCGCTTGTCTCTATGTCGATAAGGGTGAGGCCTTGCGACTTGCCGGTGATGGCTCCCAGGCTGTTTACAGAAGCAATCTTGCTGTTGTGCGAGTTGTATGACTTGATGCGTCCTTCTATCCATTGATTGTAGTCGGGGAGCAGGGTTTCGTCGTAGCTGATGCTGATGACCTGTGCCAGTCTTGCGTAGGTGATGGTAGCTCCGCTCGTTCTGTCCTGTACGGTGAAGGTGTTTGCTTTCAGCTCGGTGACGTAGTATGACTTTTTCGTGTCGCCGATGGTGGTTGTGAGCGATGCTATGTCGCTGACGATGGAGTAGTAGCCTGCTTCGCCTTGCGTGAATTCGGCGTTGGCGATGTCGTCGGTCTGGTAGAATGAGCGGTCTTCGGTGAACTTGATGATTTCTATTTTGTCCTGTTCCTTGTCTTCATGTATCCATGTACCGATCAATTCACTTGCTGTGACCTTCACGGGCTGCTGTTGGGGCTCTTCTTCGCGTGAGCAACTTGCCAATATGGCTATAAGGCTGAAAATGTATGCTAATCTCTTCATGTTTGTTGTATGATTGTCTTTAGGGTATTTGTTTTCAGGTTGCAAATATAGTTAAGAATAATTACAATCTGTACTGTTTTGCCGAGTTTCTCTTGTTTCGGTCTCTCTTTTTAGTTCTTCTTATATCGTTCCAGCAATGCCGAAGCATTGGCATCGCCTTGGCTGGCGGCATGCTCGAGTAGTGGGATTCCCTTTGCGACGTTGCCCAGCTGTATGTGGCAGAATCCGAGGAGGCGGTTGCAGTCCATGTCGTCGGGGAAGTGGCTTATGAGAAGCTCGAGTATGGGGAGTGCTTCGGCATAGCGTGCCACGCGTACGTTGAGCGAGGCCAGCTCCAGCAGATATATCGGTTGCTGGGGTGCCAGTGCTATGGCACGCTGAATGTCGTCGAGTGCTTGCTGGTACATACGGCCTGCAGCCTCAGACTGTTCGCGCAGGTAGTAGAAGCGGTCGGTGCTGATGGTGCCTACCAGTTCTTCGTAGAGGTTATAGTCGGCTACGGCAGCGCGGTGCAGCTCGTGTCGGGCTTTCAGCAGGGCACGCTCCAGTACATAGGGGGCGGGGTTTGATTGTTGGATTCTTGATTCTGTATCCTGCGCTGTCGACTGAGCTTTGCTCACAGCACTGTCAGCGAGGGCTATGGCCCGTTCCCTATCGCCTTCGGCCGCCCGCTGTTCTACGATATATGCGGTGCGTAGCCATGTGTCGGGGCTACCCATCGTGCTGGTGTTGACCTCCATGTATTTCTCATAGGCAGCGGTATAGTCTTTGAGGGTGATGTAGATGTCGCCCTGCTGCTGTGCATAGATGGGCTGAGGATTGATGTCGCGTGCCTTGTCAATCTCGGCAAGCGCACGGGCATAGTCCCAGTCTTTGTAGTGCTTGAGGGTGTCGACTGCTACGGAGAGTATCTGCTTGGCTATCTGGAAGTGCACCTCATCGGCTTTGCCTGCGGCATGTGCCAATGCTTCGCTATGGTCGGTTTCGGCCAGGGCATAGGTGCTGTCAGTGCCCAGAGCTATGTGGTGTGCTGCACGGCTGAGGTACCCTTCGCTGCTGTGTGGGTACATGCTGATAAATTCGTCGATGACCTCGGCTCGCAGTGCCGCATCGCTGTGGTCAGCCGCCAGGTAGAGGCTCACCAGTGCCTGTGCCGTATCGGCAGGCAGTGCCTTGCGTAGGGGTAGGGCACGATAGGCAGGGTCATTGATAGAGAGGGCCTTCACGGTCAGCTCCAGTGCATAGCGTATGTCCAGTGCATAGAGCAGCGTATCGGCCTCGGCCGAGGGCTGCACTACGGCTACTACATTGCCCGAAGCATCAAGCAGGGGACGATGGCTCAGTGCCTCGTTGCCTCTATGGCGTAGTGTATAGTAGGTGTATCCGCCAGCTACCTGCTCGGTATTGGCGATGGGTACCCACGTGTCGTATACCTTCTTCTCCTTGCCTATGGCTGGTAGGAAAAGGCTCTCAGCACGGGTGTCCATGGCAGCGGTGTCTATAGGGGCTGCAGTCGGTTTCTTTACGGGTGCTGTCTGTAGGCGCACGATGTCGTATATCTCATTGGCCCCCAATACCTTATTGATGGCAAAGGCCCGTCCTTTATTGTCGATGATTTCAGCCTTTGCACTGCCGGGGAACAATGCGTATGAGGTGATGAAATCTCCTCCAGGAGCAAAGAATCCGTTTCCCGTATGCAGTGTGTTGCCTTCGGCGTCATAGGTCTGCACGGTATATGCCGCGCTCTTCACCAGCTTCAGTGTCTTGGGTGCTTGGGCAAGGATG
>JAEIGA010019474.1_pt1 | contig 10350 bp, 7 predicted proteins | sample 9270691 | NCBI WGS metagenome assembly JAEIGA01 (sample SAMN17057246, study PRJNA624740) | gut metagenome | biome: biome; isolation source: fecal sample | host: Bos grunniens | place: China: Xizang | collected 2019
CCTCAAACTCAATCTCCTTCCAGCCTTTAAGCGATTTCTCAACCAAAACCTGTGGAGAGAATGTGAATGATTTCTCGGCAAGTTTTACAAGCTCCTCCTCATTGTTGCAGAAGCCTGAACCCAAACCTCCAAGTGCATATGCTGCACGGATGATTACAGGATAACCCAACTCTTTTGCAGCAGCAACTGCATCCTCAAGATTCTCCACAGCATGGCTCTTGATGGTCTTAACGTCAATCTCGTCGAGTTTCCTGTTGAAAAGCTCGCGGTCCTCTGTATCCATAATTGCCTGAACAGGAGTACCAAGAACTCTAAGGTTGTATTTCTCAAGGATACCGGTACGGTAAAGCTCAACACCGCAGTTAAGTGCAGTCTGGCCACCGAACGCAAGCAGAATTCCCTGAGGCTGCTCCTTCTTGATAACCTGCTCTACAAAGTAAGGGGTAACAGGAAGGTAGTATATTTTGTCTGCAACACCTTCAGATGTCTGTACTGTTGCAATATTAGGATTGATAAGGATAGTCTCTATTCCCTCGTCCTTCATGGCCTTGATAGCCTGTGAACCGGAATAATCGAACTCGCCGGCCTCACCAATTTTAAGTGCGCCGGAACCTAGAAGCAGTACTTTTTTAATTTTCTCCATTGTATATTACAACATTTTAATGAATTCATCAAATAGGAACTCTACACCGTCCGGCTGGAACTGTATAGAGAAGAACGGTTTGCTCTTGTGTCTGATACCCTCGTTGCTGCCGTCGTTCAGGTTCTCGAACATAGGCTCCCAGTCTGAAGGCAATGTGGTGGCATCAAGTGCATAGCCGTGGTTCTGTGTTGTGATGTAACAGGTTGTAGTTCCAACCCTTCTTACAGGCTGGTTCTGTGTCCTGTGTCCGAATTTCAGTTTTGAGGTCTTTGCACCCGCAGCTTTTCCAAGCAGCTGGTTACCCATACAAATACCAAAAACAGGTTTTTCCTGAGCCATTGCAGCCTTGATGTTCTCAACTGCCTCAGTGCAGAAGTCAGGGTTGCCCGGACCGTTTGAGATGATAAGGCCATCGTACTCAAGGTTGTTGAAATTGTAGTTCCAAGGAACTCTTATAACCTCAACATCCTTGTTTGCAAGGGTTCTGAGAATGCTGTTCTTTACTCCGCAATCCAAAAGGACAACTTTCTTCCCTTTGCCCTCATTGTACTTGATAATCTCCTTGCAGCTTACCTCGTCTACCTGGTTAACCACATTTGGATTTACACATGCAAGCTCTGCAGTACACTCTTCCTGTACAATCTTGCCCATCATTGAGCCGTTTTCCCTCAAGGTTTTTGTAAGCTCTCTGGTGTCAATTCCAAAAATTCCCGGTACCTGGTGCTCCTTCAACCATTGGTCCAAGCTTTTTGCAGCATTCCAGTGGCTGTAATTAAAAGAATAGTCAGATATCACCAATGCCTTAACCTGGATTTTATCTGACTCAAAATATTTGGAAATACCGTTTTCAAATTCATCTGCCGGAACGCCGTAGTTACCAATGATAGGGTATGTTACACAAAGTATCTGGCCTGAATAAGAAGGGTCTGTAAGACTCTCCGGATACCCAACCATAGCGGTGCTGAACACAACCTCACCACAGGCAGGCTGCTCATAACCAAAGGAAAATCCCTGGAACTCAAGTCCATTTTCCAACACTAGTTTAGCTTTTTTAATTGACTCCATTTATCTAAATATGTATGGGTTTAACAAAATCGGACAAAATTACTCAATAAATCTATTTTTTGCAATACACGCGGCCCCCTTCATGATATAAAATTTCAACAATTTCATCTCTCTGCGCAAAGCCGTAAACCATTTGGGCCGGATATCTCTTTCCTTCAACTTCCACTGTCCCCTGAGGCTTCATGTCTGTTGCCACTTTGCCTTTTTTCCCCACAAGAGAATCCAGTGAATCCTTCTCAACCCCAACAAATCCCCCTTTTCCCGACGAAAGGTTGGTCTTGAGGGCAATATGTGAGAAGGCCTGGGTAGGGAAAAGCTTGGAAGCCAGGTAAATTGAAAGGAAAAGGACCGTAGTTGAAGAAACAAGTACAATTGCAAAAGGTTGTACAAGAGGCCTTAAATTGAAATCTCCGCCGTTGAACACAATGTCATTGTCTATCATGGCAAAGGCCAGGGTGATTACAATCAGTATTATTCCGCTTATTCCGGCAACGCCAAAGCCCGGAATCACAAAAATCTCCATAACCAGCAGCAAGATTCCAAGGAAGAAGAAAATGATCTCCCAGTTCTGCACAAACCCCTCCAGGTACAGCGGTACAAAGTAGAGCACCATACCCAAAACTGCAGCGGCAAGGGGGAATCCAATACCCGGTGTCTGGAACTCAAAATATATTCCGCCCATTATGAGCATGAGGAGAAGCCCCTGGATTACAGGATTGAGGAAGAAATAGATTATCCTGTTTGTAGCTGATATCTCATGTTCTGTAATGGTGTATTCTCTGTTGTTGCCTATTGTCTTCCTTATAACCTCCTCTATATCTTCAGCCATCCCTTCACAATAAGACTTTTCAATGGCCTCGCTTGGGGTAAAGCTGAGGACACTGTCGGCACTTACCATAGATTCCGCAATTGCAGGGTCCCTGTACCATACCCAGGTGGTATCTGTACCGTTTACTATGGCTCTTTTGCCGTGGCTCTCGGCAGTGGAGCGCATCATTGCACGCATGAACGACTGGTATTTGTCGGGAAGGACATTGCCGCTCCCGTCAACCACGGTTGCTGCACCAATGGAGCTGCCGTTGCGCATATAGATTGAGTCACAGGCAATTGAAATGAGTGCGCCGGCAGATGCCGCCTGCACATTCACAAATGAAATTACCGGAATACGGGCCTGTATTATTGCACTGCGGATGCTGTCTGCCGCATCAAGGGCACCCCCGTAGGTGTTGAGATTGAGTATGCAGTAATCTGCTCCTGCAGCCTGTGCATCCCTGAGTGCATCAGTGAACATCCTCGCCGACGATGCATCAATCTCATCATGCAGTTTTATGATATAGAAGTTTGCCGGTTGGTAAACGGTGCCAGTTGTGTCGCCGGCGTGAAGTTGCGTTTGTGCAGTGCCGGATGTATTGCCGGCGCCAAGATGCCCCGGAGTGAGGATTGTTGCAGTTAATGCTATTATCAACGATGCTAATATTCGTCTGAACGGTTTCATTGTTGCAGTTATTGTATTTTGGAGTAAATATAACACTTTCTGTTGAGATGCAGAGGCAACTTTGCGATGAAAATGCCACTTTTTGGTGCAGAGTTTGGTCTGCGGCAGGGTTTTGCGATGAAAAAGGCACTTTTTGATGCAGAACGGGGGTAATGGAGCGGGTGATGGAGGGGGAGAAGGGAGAGGTGTGGTAAGATTTGTCGGGAAAATTATTATATTTGTAAGTTGACGCAAAGTAATCGAACATTAAAACTTTATACTATGAAAAAACTGTTTTCACTTGCAGTGCTGTTCCTGTTTGTTAGCGCTGCAGCATTTGCCCAGAGTTACGGATGGCATCCGGAGGATGAGAACTATGCCGAGAGCTGTACCTCAATTATGGTAGGCAAGAAGGCAAGTACTGACGGCTCTGTAATGACTGCACACTCATGCGATTCAAATTACCGTACATGGCTTACAATGGAGGGAAGCAAGACTTACCAGCCTGGTCAGATGCAGCCTATCTATCTTGGCCTTCTCCATACAGAGGAGCCTGACGATATGCGCAATGTGGAGAAAAAGGGTGAGATCCCTGCTCCAACCCAGCCTACCTACAGATTCCTAAACGTGGCTTACCCTTGCATGAACGAGAAACAGCTTGCAATTGGCGAGACCACAACTACCGGAAGGCTTGAGTTAAGAAGAATGGACGGAATGTTCATGATTGAGGAGCTTGAGAGAATTGCCCTTGAGAGATGTGCTACTGCACGCGAGGCCATTGCCCTTATTGGTGCACTTGCAGAGGAGTACGGATACCTTGATGAGGGTGAGTGCCTTACAATTGCAGACAAGAAAGAGGTTTGGCATTTTGAGATTTACGGTAACGGAACACTTCCTGTTGACCCTAAGGCAAAGAAATCAAAAAAGGCCCCTGCAGACAAACCGGGTGCAATGTGGGTTGCCCAGAGAATTCCTGATGACCATGTGGGAGTTTCTGCCAATATTCCGAGAATTGCCGTTGTGGATTTCAATGATCCCGACAACTTCATGACCTCTACCGGCTTGAGGGAGCGTGCAAAAGCTCTTGGCCTTTGGAGCGGTGAGGGTGACTTTGTATTCTACAAGGTTGTATCTTCTGAGGCAAAACCTTTCTCTTACAGGGAATTCTACGTGTTGAGCACCATGGCTCCATCACTTGGCCTTACCTTTGATATGGCTGAGCTTCCTTTCTCTGTAAAACCCGACAAGAAAGTATCCCCTGAGGATCTTTTCGCATATTACAGGTCTACATACGAGGGAACAGAGTTTGACCAGATAAAGAACCTTTCTGTAGAGGTTGACCGCAAGAAGAAAGAGAACGGCAAGACCATATATTATAAAGAGGTGGTTTACCCTGTATCAACTTTCATGTCGGGAGACATGAGGGCACTTTTGAACAAATTGCAGCCTGGCGTTACCCCAAGAATGAGGCACATTGCAGCAATCCAGTGCTCTTACTCCCACATCATGCAGTGCCGTGACTGGCTTCCCGACGAGATTGGCGGTATTGCATACTTCTCATTTGACAACCCTGCACAGACCCCAAGAATCCCTATTTACGCCGGTGCAACCCAGCTTCCTGAAGGATGGGACGTTTGCGGACAGGCACGTTACAGGAAAGATGCAGCTATATGGGCATACAGGGAGACAAACAGGATTGCTACAATCTACTGGGACAAGACACGCCATCTTCTTGAGCCAAGGGTAATGTATTGGCAGGAGCAGATGATGCAGGAGTGTGAGCTTGTAGAGAAGAAAGCTGCCAAACTTCTTGAAGAGGGCAAAAAAGAGGAGGCTGCAGCACTTCTGAACAATACCGCACAGAAGTTTGCATCTGCAACTGCAAAGAACTGGGAAGACATAAAAGCCGAGTTGTGGCCTATTTTTGCAAGGGGCTTGTAACAAATTGTAACTTTTTTTGAAAAAAGTTGGATTTTGGAGAACAACGTAATAAAAAGTTTTTTAGCTTTGTGGTGTTGGAACTGAACAAACGATTTTACATTGTAATATGAACAATAACCGTTATATGAGCAATATTATTGAGCGAATTAGCGCATCTGGAATTATTCAGGTGGCTATTTCCATTATTATTGCCATTAGCGTGATTATTATTCAATAATAATGTAGAATCCTTTAAGTAATAAATTGAAACCTGCTTAATGGATTTGTCTGTTAAGCAGGTTTTTTTATTTGGGTTATAATTTGTAAGCAAAATGGAACTGAGAAGCAATAAATCTATATTGGGAAGGGAGATGGCAGGTGCCAGGGCACTGTGGAGAGCCAACGGAATGGAGAAACACCATTTTGGGAAACCTGTAATTGCAGTTGTGAACTCTTTTACGCAGTTTGTACCGGGGCATGTACATCTTCATGAGATTGGACAATTCGTTAAGAATGAGATAGAAAAGGCAGGATGTTTTGCCGCGGAGTTCAATACCATAGCAATTGATGACGGTATTGCTATGGGACACACCGGAATGCTTTACTCATTGCCATCGAGGGAGATTATTGCAGACAGCGTTGAATATATGTGCAATGCACACTGTGCAGATGCCATGATTTGCATTTCAAATTGTGACAAGATTACCCCAGGTATGCTTATGGCGGCCATGAGGCTCAACATTCCTGCAGTATTTGTTTCAGGAGGCCCAATGGAGGCAGGAAATGTAAACGGAAAAGATTGCGATCTTGTAGATATAATGGTAAAAGGGGCTGACAGGGAGATTTCTGATGAGGATCTTCAGAAATATGAGGAGAAGGGTTGCCCAACCTGCGGATGCTGCTCCGGAATGTTTACTGCAAACTCAATGAACTGCCTTACAGAGGCATTGGGTCTGGCCCAGGTTGGCAACGGAACGGTTCTGGCTACCCACCATAACCGCAAGGCCCTATTTGAGAAAGGGGCACAGCTTATAGTAAAACTTGCCAATGAGTACTATTTCAACAATAATGAGGCTGTACTTCCCCGCTCAATAGCAACAAAAGATGCTTTTGAGAATGCAATGAAACTGGATATTGCAATGGGAGGCTCCACAAATACGGTGCTCCATCTGCTGGCAATTGCCCATGAAGCCGGCGTGGACTTTACAATGAAGGATATAGACCGCCTTTCCAGGGAGATTCCGGTACTTTGCAAGGTTGCCCCAAACAGCAACTACCATATACAGGATGTGAACAGGGCCGGTGGCGTGATAGGAATAATGCGTGAGCTTGCAGAGGGGGGATTGCTTGAAACATCTGTCGGGAGGATAGATACTGGTACTTTGGACAGGGCTCTTGTGAATTATGTGGAGGGGAAATATGAGAGTTTGTATATGTCGGCCCCTTGCGGTGTAAGGACATTGGCCCTTGGAGAGAACTGGAGCAATTACAAAGAGCTGGACAGCAACAGGACGAACGGATGCATCAGGGATATGGAGCATGCATACTCAAAAGATGGTGGTCTGGCAGTCCTTTACGGAAATATTGCTCCTAAAGGGTGTATAGTTAAGACTGCAGGTGTAGCGGAGAACATCCTCAAGTTCAAGGGTACGGCAGTGGTGTTTGAGAGCCAGGAGGATGCGGTAAAAGGTATTCTTGGAGGAAAAGTGAAGAAAGGTGACTGCGTGGTAATAAGATATGAAGGGCCTAAAGGTGGGCCGGGAATGCAGGAGATGCTTTATCCAACCTCTTTCCTCAAGAGCATGAAACTGGACAAGGATTGTGCATTGCTTACAGACGGAAGGTTCTCGGGAGGTACAAGCGGACTCTCAATAGGACATGTTTCACCGGAGGCGGCAAACAGAGGACCTATAGCATTTGTGGAGGATGGAGATACAATTGTGATAGACATTCCGGCAAGGAAGATAGATGTGGAAGTTGACGCAGAGGAGATGAAAAGGAGAAAAGAGGTGCTGGAATCGCCTGAAGGAACAGGCTATAGGCCAAAGGCGAGGGAGAGGGCGGTAAGCAAGGCGTTAAAGGCATATGCCTCCCTGGCAGGAAGTGCAGATATAGGTGGAGTTAGGGTTTTAGAGTAAAGTTTTTATGGAGACAAGGAGAATGACAGGAGCTGAGGCTCTTTTGAATACATTTTTGGATGAGGGTACAGATACAATTTTCGGATATCCGGGCGGTGCAATAATGCCGGTGTACGACAAGTTGTATGATTATACAGAGAAATTGAACCATGTGCTGGTAAGGCACGAGCAGGCGGCAGTACATGCGGCTGAGGGGTATGCAAGGACAACAGGAAAAGTTGGTGTGTGTATGGCAACAGCCGGCCCGGGAGCAACAAACTTTGTAACCGGTATTGCAGATGCAATGATGGATTCAACACCTCTGGTTTGTGTGACTGCCCAGGTGAATGCAGACAAGTTGGGGACAAACTTCTTCCAGGAGGCGGATATGATAGGGATCACAATTCCAATTACAAAGTGGAGTTACCAGATTGCTTCTGCCGCAGAGATCCCTTCAGTGATGGCCCAGGCATTCCATATAGCCAGAAGCGGCAGACCTGGACCGGTGCTGGTAAGCATAACCAGGACAGCGCAGGTGGAGGAGTTGGATTATTCATATAATAAGGAGGTGGCGATAGCACAGTTGGGAGGGAGCGGGTTTGAGAAACCTGAGGGGTATGAAGATAAGGTCTTTGAAATAGCACAGTGGCTCAATAATGCAAAGCAGCCGCTGATAATTGCAGGACACGGAGTGATTTTGTCGGGAGGATGCGGAAAATTGAAGGAGTGTGCAGACAGGGCAAATATTCCGGTAGCGGTTACCCTCCTTGGTATGGGTGCCATTGAGCAGAGTGACAGGAACTATGTTGGAATGGTGGGAATGCACGGAAATGTTGCTCCAAATGTGATGACCCAGAATGCGGATGTACTCCTTGCAATTGGAATGAGGTTCTCCGACAGGGTTACAGGAGAGGTTAGGGGATATGCTCCAAAGGCCAAGATTGTACATGTGGATATAGATCTGGCCGAGTTTGACAAGAATATTAAGGCTGATGTGGCGTTACAGAGTGATGCCGGGATGTTTCTGGAGACACTTTGCAACAAATTGGAATATAGGGAGAGGAATGAGTGGTTTGCATTGCATAAGGAGAAGAGTGAAATGGAATTTAGGAATGTGATGAAACCCCAACTGGAGAGCAGTTCTTTGACAATGGCACAGGTGGTGGATGCGGTAAACAGGTGCGGCAGCAGAAATAAAGTTTATGTTACGGATGTGGGGCAGAACCAGATGTTTGCCGCAAGATATGCAAGGTTGGACAGCAATTTGGGTTGGGCAACTTCCGGTGGACTCGGAACAATGGGATATGGCCTGCCTGCAGCAATTGGAGCCAAAGCGGGAAATCCGGAGAGTGACGTGGTACTTTTCTCCGGCGACGGCGGACTTCAGATGAACATTCAGGAGTTTGGGACAATACTCCAGAGCGGATTGCAGGTGAAGATGGTATTGATGAACAATTCATATTTGGGAATGGTAAGGCAGTGGCAGGAACTCTTTTACGACCGCAGATATTCCTTTACACACCTGGCCAACCCCGATTTCCAGATGCTTGCAGCCTCCTACGGTATCAGCTCTGTAAAGGTTACCGCCCCGGAAGAACTTGATGCGGCTGTAAAACAGATGATGGAACACGATGGGCCGTTCTTGCTTGAGGCGGCAATGATTGAGCAGGAAAATGTCTTCCCGATGATTCCTGCAGGAAAAACACTTAATGATATAATTTTTGAATAACACTTTTTAGAACATACACTATGGAAAAATATACAGTAATGGCAGAGGGCAAGGACAGGCTTGATGTCCTTAACAGAATATCAACCCTTTATTTGCAGAAGAGAATAGAGGTTGAGAGTTTTGAGTTTTCAAGAACTGCTCCTCAGCAGGGTGAGTACAAAATTACCTGCTGGAGCGAGAAGAAAGAGGTGATTGAGCGTATAGTAAACCAGATAAACAATATAGTTGAAATATCAAGAGCCTATGTGGCTTAACAGTTTTTACAGAATATTAACAGATAAAAATATAAAATCATGGCAAAATTGAATTTTGGAGGCGTAGAGGAGCAGGTAGTTACCCGCGCAGAGTTCCCGTTGGAGAAAGCACAGGAAGTATTGTCTGGTGAGACAGTAGCAGTAATAGGATATGGCGTTCAGGGTCCTGGACAGGCTTTGAACCTTAAAGATAACAGCATTAAAGTGATTGTAGGACAGAGAAAAGGCTCAAAGACCTGGGACAAGGCTGTTGCTGACGGCTGGGTACCGGGGGAGACTCTGTTTGAGATTGAGGAGGCATGCGAGAAGGCTACAATCATTGAGTACCTTCTTTCAGATGCAGGACAGATTGCTGTATGGCCTACAGTAAAGAAACACCTTACTCCAGGCAAGGCCCTTTATTTCTCACACGGTTTTGGAATAACCTATAACGACCGTACAGGGATTGTTCCTCCAGCAGATGTGGATGTTATCCTTGTTGCACCTAAAGGTTCTGGTACATCCTTGAGAAGACTCTTCCTTGAGGGTAGGGGATTGAACTCTTCATACGCAATTTATCAGGATGCTACCGGAAAGGCTTATGACAGAGTAATTGCCCTTGGTGTGGGCATAGGCAGCGGCTATTTGTTTGAGACCACTTTTAAACGTGAGGTTTACTCAGACCTTACTGGTGAGCGCGGTTCCTTGATGGGTGCCATCCAGGGATTGTTTGCGGCACAGTACGAGACTTTGAGGGAGAACGGACATACCCCTTCAGAGGCATTCAACGAGACAGTGGAGGAACTTTCACAGAGCCTTATGCCGCTGATTGCAGAGAACGGTATGGACTGGATGTATGCAAACTGCTCAACTACTGCGCAGAGAGGTGCACTTGACTGGTGGAAGAAATTCCGTGATGCAACCAAACCGGTATTTACCGAACTTTACAATGAGGTTAAATGCGGCAACGAGGCCCAGATTTCAATAGACTCTAACAGCAAACCTGATTACAGGGTAAAACTTGAGGCAGAATTGAAAGAGATGCGTGAAAGCGAGATGTGGCAGGCTGGTGCAACTGTAAGATCGTTGCGCCCTGAGAACAATTAATTTTAAAAGGAAATTGCTATGGAAAAGAAAGATTGGACAAAATTGTCATTCTCATATTCAAA
>JAEIGA010019475.1_pt1 | contig 10350 bp, 13 predicted proteins | sample 9270691 | NCBI WGS metagenome assembly JAEIGA01 (sample SAMN17057246, study PRJNA624740) | gut metagenome | biome: biome; isolation source: fecal sample | host: Bos grunniens | place: China: Xizang | collected 2019
AAAATCGTCCGAGGCGTTTACGGCTTCAAGGATAAAGACGGCATCGTCCGTCCTAAGACGGAAGCAGATGAACCCTTTGAACTGCTGCCCGAGCAAGAGGAACGGCTGGTGAAGCGCGGCGTTGCCGAATATGTAGGCAAGGTCGAGAGCGAGCAGGTGCCGGAGGAAACCGAGCAGGAAGAAACCGAGAGCGAGCAGACTCCAATCGGCTTTGATGAAATGCCCGAGGAAGAAACTGCACTGTCTGAGCTTTCTGTTAAGGAACTGCGTGCGATCGGCAAGGAGTACGGCCTGACTTTCAAGGTCGGCACATCCAAGGATGAAATGGTCAAGGCAATCGAGGCTGCCGAGGCTGAATTGAATACCGAGGCTGAGGATGACGAAAGCGAACCCGCTCCCGTATTCGACGCATCCGAGGCGGTGCAGTAATGGCATTCAAAGATATGGTGGCGGCAGATATTGCCGCCACTTTCACCGATAAAAACCATTTCGGTGAGCCTTACCGGGTCGAAGGGAAAACCATTCTCATTGTTATCGACAATGACGAACTGAAAGAACGGCAAGGCGGTCAAGATTTGGCGGTCGCAGAAAGTGCGACCCTCTTTTATGCCAGCGTTGCTGACCTGCCTCCCCGGAAAGCACCCGGCTCCAATCTGAACATCAATGGTCGCGAGTGCATCGTCGACGATTGGAAGGAAGATATGGGTATGGCGACAATCGTGCTCCGGGAAAATATCGTAGCGTAAAGGGGTGAGCAGTATTGTCCATTGTAAAAATTCTGGATGATGTGACCGAATGGGCACGGCAGAATATTTGCTCGAAAATCGAACTGAAAGTGCCGTCCAAGCTAAACGAGCCCAACGATAACGACTATGATCACAAAAAAGCAAACCCTGTGGCATTCACAATGTATGTGCCCACGGACGATAAGCTGCCGAAAAACATTCCGTCTGCTTTCCCGTCCTTATGTGTTCGCTTTATTGAGGGTGCGGATAATCTCACCGATATGACCGGCACTATCGGAATTCAATTTTTGCTTTCTGCGTGGAACCCCGGTACACACGGTGCAGAGAAACAGTTTGAGCGCAATGGCGAAGGTTGGAGGGATGTTTGGAACTTCACAGACATTGCGGTGCAGGCTATAGAGAGCGCAACCAATATTTTCGGGTATAAAATCGACCGTTCTATCCCCGTAAAATTCGGCCCACTTACTGAGCAGGAAGCAGTCCCGGACTACTATCCTTTTTGGTTTACGTGGGTTTCTTTCCAGCTAACCTATCCGCTGAGGCGGAACATCAACGAAGCAGAAGATTTCCTGTAAGGAGGGAACAAGATGAACTACAAACACGGCACTTATGGCGAGTTTGCGGAGAGCATTGGTGCCATTGCCACACAGAGCGGCACTTTGGCTGTCTATGTGGGCATTGCGCCGGTTAACCTTGTAAGAGGCTATGCACAGTATGTGAATACCCCTGTCAAGCTGACCGATTTTGCATCCGCAACCCGTTATATGGGCTATTCCAGCAAATGGGCACAGTTTGATCTGTGCGAAGCATTTAAGCTTCATTTCAACAACACTCTGGGCAATGTCGGTCCTATCGTCGCTATCAATGTTCTCAACCCGGCTATTCATAAGAAAGACGCACAGACCGCAAAGAGCCTGTCCTTCGTGAATGGTCGCGCTGCTTTCGAGAGCGACACCATCATCCTTGACACCCTGGTACTGGCTGACAAGGTAGAGGGTACCGATTTCGCAATCGATTACGATTTCAACAAGGGTCAGGTAATCATCAGCAGCATCGGCGATCCCATCACCGGCACCGTCGAGGCAAGCTATTCCGAGATTGATACCTCCAAGCTGACCGAGGACGATATTATCGGCAGCGTAACCGCTGGCGGTGAGTATTCTGGACTTGGCTGCGTTGGTCTTGTGTATCAGGAACTGAACCTCATTCCCAACATTATCTGCTGCCCCGGTTGGAGCCACATTCCTGAGGTTTACAACGCAATGCTGGCAGCAGGCACCAAGATCAACGGACACTGGGACGCTATCGTGTGCGCTGATATTCCCGTTCTGGATGGTGCAACCAAGGTTGACACCATCGAGGCTGCGAAGAAATGGAAAGCCGATAACGCCTACACCAGCGAAAGATCCAAGGTGTTCTGGCCTATGGCAAAGGACAGCGCGGGCAACATCTACCACGGATCCACTTTGGGTGTATGGCTGATGCTGATGGTGGATGTGCAGAATGACGGCATCCCGATGGAAAGCCCCTCCAACAAGGCTGTGCCTGTTGTGAAGCAGTATTTTGGCGAGGGCAGCACTAACCGCGGCTTTGACCAGCAGCGTGCCAATGAGCTCAACGCTGATGGTATTACCACGGTCGTCTTTTGGGGCGGTCTGTGGGTGCTGTGGGGCCCTCACACCGCAGCTTATAAGTTCGGTGCTGTAACCAACAATCGCGTGGTGTTCGACAACTCCATCCGGTTGATGATGTATGTGTCCAACAGCTTCCAACAGGAGCACGCCTTGACTATCGACCAGCCTATGACCAATGCTCTCGCTGACACGATTAAGAATCGTGAGCAGGAGAAGATGGACGCGCTGGCTGCAATCGGTGCTTTCATCGGCACTCCCGTCGTGGAGTTCAACAAGTCCGACAACAGCACCGGCGACCTTGTAGAGGGCAACTTTACTTGGGGCTTCAAGGGCACGCCTGCTCCACCTTTCAAGAGCGGCACTATGAAAGTCGCCTACACCACGGAAGGCTTCGAGAGCTACTTTGGGGAGGTGTAATCAATGAAATTCGTGAACATCTGCGGCCCTGTCATCGGCGTTACCGTCTATTCTGAGGGTAAACTGGTAGCAAGGGATGTCGCCATCACGCTGCCCGAAATCACCCCCGTTACGGCTGATCTGGCAGCTATGGGCACTTTCAGCCTGCCTATCTGGCAGCTTCTGGAGCATATGGAGACCGCCGTCACCAAAATCGGTGCTGATTTGGGCCTGCGCCAGATTATCAAACCGGATATGAAGCCTCTGGAATTCCGTTGGGCTCAGACCGTTACTGACGCAAACGGCATCACCAAAAATGTAGGCTGCAAGGCTTTCATTAAGGGCATTCCCAACAAGATCCCCGGCATCGGTCTTACTGTTGGTGAGGCAAGCGAGAGCGAATGCACCATTGCAACCACTCGCTACAATCTGTTTGTCGATGGTCAGGAAATGTTCCTGGTGGATCGTCTGGCAGGCGTAGTCCGTATTGCAGGCGTAAACTACGCGAATATCGACAGCCTGCTGTAACCGAATTAAGGCCGGGGAAACCCGGCCTTTTCTGTATAAACTAAGGAGGAATAAATTATGAAAGGTACTATCAATCTGGCAAAACCCATTACTGTCAACGGCAAAGAAGTGGCAGTATTGCAATATAACTCGGAAGAAATTACCGGCGCTCTGTTCTGTGAAGCAGATTCCAGACGCAGATTTGCCGCAGGCGCCAAAAATATTTCCATTGCGCCTGCAGCGGAGTTTGACTACGGTCTGCACCTGTACCTTGGCTTCGCCGCGTGTGTCGCAGCAGCACCGGAGATCGATTTCTCCGATTTGGAGCGCGTCCAGGGCGTTGACCTGGTAGCCGTAATGGCTGTGGGAAGAAATTTTATAATGCAGTCGGAGGATTCAGCGCAAAGCAACTCCGACGCGCCTTCCGAGAGTACAGCAGCGCCTACCACACAAGCGTAACTGACCTCGAGAAAAAGCGCCTAACCGATTTTCTTGAGGAATTTGCGGAAGCGGTGGAGGACGCAAAAAGCAAGAAAAACAAAAACCCACACCCGCCCGCACATAGACCGAAAAGGCGCAGATAAGGAGGTGAACCAATGGCCGGTAGAATCTTTTCGACCACCGTAAGAGTAAACGGTGAGGTGGAGGCTTCGGTTCAAAAAGCATTTGACAGGGTGGCTGATAAACTTGATGAAATGCAAAGGGCTGCGATACAAGCAGCCGGAGCGACAGACAAGTTATCAGCCGTAATCGATATACAGTCTGATGAACTGGAAAAAGCTAAAAAAGCCTATACCGATTATATCCTTAGCGGTGAAAAGTCCAGGAAAAAGACCAAAGAGCTTGCAGATAACATCAAAAAGCTCGCTAAAGAATTGGACGACAACGAGGATCAATTATCGGATGCCAAAAAAGCTGCCGAAAAATTAGCCGGTGGCTTAAAGAAGACAGGCGATGCCGCCAAGGATTCCAAGGACGGCTTTACTGTTATGAAAGGCGCTGCCGCGCAACTGGTAGCCAATGGTATAACAAAAATTACTGCCGCGTGCGTGGATGCCGTTAAAAGCATTGCCGGTTTGGCAGAAAGTACGCGCGAATATCGAGAGGATATGGGCAAGCTCGAGACCGCTTTCGAGGCGGCAGGCAAGTCCACAGAACTCGCAACCGAAACATATAAGAACTTCTATTCTATTCTTGGTGAGGAAGATCGTAGTGTTGAAGCGGTCAACCACCTTGCAAAATTCGTTGACACTGAAAAAGATATGCAGAAGTGGACGGATATTTGCGCAGGTGTTTGGGGTACATTCGGCGACAGCTTACCCATTGAGGGACTAACGGAGGCGGCAAACGAAACCGCTAAGGTCGGCACCGTTACCGGTGTGCTCGCTGACGCTTTGAACTGGGCAGGTGTGAATCAGGATGATTTCCAGACATATCTGGATAAATGCACCAACGAGCAAGAGCGTGCTGCGTATATCACAGAAATGCTGAATGAGCTGTATGGAGATGCCGCAGATAAATACAAGGAAAACAACGCAAGCATCATCGAAGCCAGAAAAGCAAATTCAAATTATACGGACACCGTGGCCAAAATGGGCGAGATTATTGAGCCCATTACAACAAAAGTGCAGGAAGGATTCACGCGCATACTGCAAAAGGTGATTGACCTCATTTCCAACGGAGATGTGGAGGCTTTTGGCGATAAAATCGACGCGGCATTCGGTAGCTTCGTAGACGATGTGTTGCCGAAAATCATAAGTGCTATGGATTGGATAGCCAATAACACGGGGCTGCTGACAGGCATCGCTGTTGCAATAGGTGTCGTTTCCGCCGCCATTGGCATTATGAATGCGGTTATGACCGTACAGAATGCGATTATGTTAGCAAGTCCTGTTACTTGGATCGTTTTGGGCATTGTGGCAGCTATCGCCGCGCTTATCGCAATTATTGTCGTATGCGTGAAGCACTGGGATACCATCAAGAACGCCGCTCTGTCGGCGGTTGAGTGGATTGTAGGTGCGTGGAATTCTGTCGCCACTTGGATGAACGAGAACGTGGTACAACCTATTGCCAACTTCTTCACGAATATGTGGAACGGCATCAAATCCGGAATAGACGGTATGATTTCGTTTTTCGTCAACGGCTTCAACTCTCTCGTCGGTATCGTAAAGGCACCGATTAACGCAGTTGTTTCTATTATCAATGGCGCAATCGACGGCATTAACTCCATCGGCTTTGAGATCCCGGATTGGGTGCCATTCATCGGTGGCAAGAAATTCAGCCTTGACATTCCCAAACTGCCTACATTCTATGCCGGTGGCTTTACCAATGGCGTATCTATCGCCGGTGAAGATCCTCGCTATCCTACCGAGGCTGTTCTCAGCTTCAATCCTGCATACCGGTCGCAGAACCTCTCCTATTGGGCACAGGCAGGCCGTATGCTTGGCGCAGATCCTGCGGACTATGCGCTGGGTGGCTCCGGCAGCGGAGCGCACATCGATTTTGGTGGCGTGACATTTGCACCGAATATCACGGTTTCCGGAAATGCTGACAAGGAAAGCGTTATGGCAGCAATCGAGGCTGAATACCCGGAATTCCTCGATATGTTGGAGGAGTATTTTACACAAAGGAGAGTGACAGCGTATGCTTAGAACCCATACTACAGCGGATGGCGATACCTTCGACTCTCTTGCCTTGGAATACTACGACGACGAAAAGCTGGCAAGCACCATCATTCAGGCTAACCCGGATTATTGTGACACACTTATTTTCGAGGCAGGTGTTTCCTTGGTCATACCAGATTCGTCTTTAGTGACATACCCGGAAACCCTGCCGCCTTGGAGGCGTGAGGTATGATTCGACTGACCTATAATGGCGTTGACATTACCGATAAGGTAAGCATCAACCGCTGTTGGCACGATATGTACGCATCCGAGCGCTCTGATACCTTGCAAATTCGGCTGAATGATGCAGACGTCTTTTGGGACAAATGGGCTCCGGCTGTTGGCGACGAAATCCGGGTGGATTATGATTCCATAAGCACCGGCACAATGTTCGTGTCCAGGGTGATCCCACAAAACGGAATATTTGATATTATGGCGCAATCTGCACCGGCATCCGGTTTCGAACTGCAAAACAAAGCGTGGCAAAAGGTCCGGCTGTTGCAGATCGGTGAGGAAATTGCAAAGAGAAGCGGCTTGTCCTTCATCAGCTACGGCGTGGAGGACAGGCTGTATTCTTATATCTTACAGAAAAACCAGAGCGATTTCGCTTTCCTGAGCCACAGAGCGCGTTTGGAGGGCTGTTCTTTCTTGGTGTACAACAAGACCCTTGTGCTATATTCCGAGGCGTATATGGAAGCTGTGGCACCGGTAGAAACGCTGCAAGTCGGCGCAGATGGTGATTACAAGTACAACGACCGTCGATTTTCTCTGTACGGATCGTGCTTGGTTGAAATCGGTATGTATTCCGGTAAGTTTGTGGCTGGTAATGGTGTCGTCCACACATACAAGCCTATCGATGTCGGCAGCGTTGGCAGTGACTACGAGGCGGAGCGGTTTGCTAAGAACTTATTGCGCTATGTCAACAAAGGCTGCTACACCGGTTTTGTTCGTTGCCCCATCCTACCGGGGTACGCAGCGGCATCCACAATCACGCTGTCCAACAAAAGAGCGCCATCTTGGGATGGCACCGTATTCATCGAGCACATCCGCAACGACTACGGCAACGAAAAAAGCAAGATCTTTTTCCGCCGACCTTTGGAGGGATATTGATGGTACAAAAAGGAAAAGTGTCCACCGTGCTTGATGGTGGGCAAGCCGTTACGATCACTCCGTATGCCGGTGGCACCGTAACGTTACCCATTACCGTTCCTTTTTTTCTTGTGGGCGAGCTGCCTATCGGCACGCCGGTGGCCTATGTTGTCTTTGATGACAATTCCGGCATCGTGCTTTCAAGGATGGACGGCAAATGGAATGAAAAAATACTGAACGGGGAGGCATAACTTTGAAATATACCGCATTATGGGGACCCAAGGGCTTTATCGTTTCTCCGTCCAAAATCGTGCCTTTGCTGGGTTTAACCACGGCTTTCTCAGTAAAGACCGACACCGGCAACGATACGAAAGGCACATCTGCCACAAATGTGAAAGGCCGAGAACTTCAAACGGTTTCGCTTTCGACGCTTTATGTGCTCGGCGCAGGCGTAGATCCCCGGGGTCAGATTGCCGAATGGGATGCACTCGTTGGCAAGGCACACCCGCTTTACATTGAGGGCAAACGCTTCGGTCCCCAAAAACTGATGCTGAAAAGCGTCAATGTTTCGGATATTCTTCTCAGCAACACAGGAAAATTCCTGCAAGCTGCTGTTGCATTGCAATTCGAGGAATATACCAACGAATCAAACACCACAACGCCCGTCACTCCCTCTGCAGCCAAAGCGGCATCAATTTACAATTCTGTGGCGGCACAATCCAGCGAAGCAATGAACGCTACCGCCAAACCGTTGGATAGGGCGGCAAAGAAACCTACGATAAAGGCGGTGGAACTAAAATGAGGGCTTCTGGAAACGGCGCACCGCAGGTGTGCGTAAACAATCTTTTACAACTTTTTAGAGGCGAGGTTCCCTATGAGCGGGTAAAGGGTCTTGACCCTCGCATCGTTGACCGTCCCATTTTGGCGGCAGATGCGCAGCTTCGCCAAGACGCTGATTGGCTTGTGGAGACCTACGAGCCAAGAGCGCAAATCGAATCCATAAACGTGTCGCAATCGGAAGCAGCACAGGGAGGCTTTATTGTGACAGCGGATATTCAAAATAAGGGGGAATAATCTATGGCGGACTTTGATTTTGTGGAAGTGGATAGCGCAAAGCTGTACACCTCCATCATCGGCTCCCTTATGGATAGCAGCAATGAAGCATTATATCCAGGCGACGAGCGTCGTATTTTCGGTGAAGGTATCGTGGCTCTTTTCGTCAGTATGTTCAGCCTATTCAATGATAAGGCGAAGCAGAGGACGCTGCGCTATGCACGCGGAAATGTGCTGGATGCCATCGGCGAACGATATAATGTATTTCGGGCGGATCCAACGGGCGCAACAGCTATTTTCCGCTTTTATGTTTCTGATGCACAAAGCGAGAACATCCTTATCCCTGCCGGTACCCGTATTACTGCGGATGGCAGCGTCTATTTTGCCACGCAGGAAACGACCGTGCTGCCGGCATTGGCAGTTTCCGTGGACATCCCGGCTGTATGTACTACCGGCGGCTCTGCCTACAACGGCTATTCTGAGGGCACTGTTTCCACCTTGGTGGACTTGATCCCCTACATAAGCAAAGCCGAGAACATCACCATCAGCATCGGTGGCGACGACGGTGAGCCGTACAACGAAGTTGGCGACGATAAATACCGGGAGCGCATTCGGCTTTCTCCTGCCACACAGTCAAGCGCAGGACCTGAGAGCGCCTACCGTTATTTCGTGCTTTCCGCAGACCCGGACATCATCGATGTGGCGATTGTTTGCCCGGAAGATCAGCCGAGCGTAGTCAATCTGTACCCGCTGATGGTAGGCGGAGAACTCCCTGGCGAGGATGTACTGCAAAAGGTACTTGACACCCTTTCGGACGATGTGCGGCCTATGACGGATAAGGTCAATGCGTTGTCCCCGGAGGCGGTCGAGTATGAAGTAGAAATCAAGTATTATTGCACCAAGGAAGATGAAGCCTCCACGATAGAAACGATCGAGGGCGAGGGCGGTGCAATAGATCAATATAACGAATGGCAGACGGCAGCGCTGGCACGGGACATCAACCCGGATCAGTTGCGCCGTTTTATTTTGGCACCTAAAAACGGCACCGGTGCGATGCGTGTGGATGTGGTCAAGCCGACCTTTGCAGAGCTTTCCAAGATGCAGGTCGCAAAGCTGTCCGGGTCGCCTGTGGTTACGCACGAGGTGGTGAGCTGGTGAAACTATCAAATTTAGAATTTATCAAGCTGCTTCCTCAATTTATGCGGAACGATAATGCTGTGCGTGGCTTGGCTGCCGGTATTGACAGCATTGTGCCGAAGCTTGCAGCAGAAATTGAAAAGCTATCCACTTGGGACCGCATCGACGAATTGAGCGAAGCAGAACTGGACGATCTTGCGTGGGAACTGAATGTCCTATGGTACGATACCGGCGCACCGATTGAGGTCAAGCGGAATATCATCCGTGACAGCGACAAGGTGTACAAGAAGCTCGGCACCAAGTGGGCTGTGGAAAATGTAATCAGCACCTATTTCGGTGACGGCTACCTCGAGGAATGGTTCCAGTACGGTGGAGAACCGGGCACATTCCGGGTGTTCTCCACAAATCCGTCCATCACCGATGAGAAACTGCAGGAATTCATAAGCATCCTGAACAAGGTCAAACGGGCATCCGCACAGTTGGATGGTGTGTACATTACCTTGACAGGTCAAATGATTATGTCCACCGGTGTGGCACTTCACGAAACCGGCACAGAGCAGTATGCCATAGGCTCTGTGGCACCGGTGTGAAAGGAGAGTAAGTAAATGAGTAATTTTTCGAACAATGCTATTACAGATGTCGGCAAAATGCTGCTGGCTGATGTACAAGCAGGCGCTGTCTTTACACCGACGCGGATCGTGGTCGGCTCAGGTAGTATGCCCGGTGGTGCGAAAGCCAAGGATATGACAGCAGTTATCACCCCGATAAAATCGCTGGCGATCAACAGGAAGAAGCGCTCCCCCGATGGCAAGTGCGTCTTTGGCGGCGTATATACCAATGAGGAAGTGACCGAGCCGTTCTATTTCCGGGAATTGGCTCTGTACGCAAAGGCCGTATACCTCAACACGGACGGTTCTGTCAAGTCCGAGGGTGTGGAGGTGCTTTATAGCTACGGCAACGCAGGAGCCAATGCCGACTATATGCCGGCCTATTCCACATCCGCTGTGATCGAAAAGCAGATCGACCTTGTGACTTGGATTGGCAACGATGCGCAGGTGGATTTGACCATCGAATCCGGTGTTTATTTGATGCAGGAAACGGGCGTGCAGAATATCCAGTATATCA
>JAEIGA010019476.1_pt1 | contig 10348 bp, 3 predicted proteins | sample 9270691 | NCBI WGS metagenome assembly JAEIGA01 (sample SAMN17057246, study PRJNA624740) | gut metagenome | biome: biome; isolation source: fecal sample | host: Bos grunniens | place: China: Xizang | collected 2019
CATCTTGGCCATCAAGGGCCCCACTGCCGTTCAAGAATACATCGTTAACGAAGTGCAGGACGTTTATCGTCTCCAAGGTGTGAAGATTAACGACAAGCACTTCGAAGTTATCGTGCGTCAGATGATGCGTAAGGTTCAGATCAACGAACCCGGCGATACTCGCTTCCTCGAACAGCAAGTGGTTGATAAACTCGATTTCACCGAGGAAAACGACCGCATCTGGGGCAAGAAGGTGGTTATCGATGCCGGCGACAGTGAAACCATGAAGAAAGGTATGATTGTTACGGCTCGCAAACTCCGCGATGAGAACTCTATGCTGAAGCGTCGCGATATGAAGTTGGTACAAGTGCGCGACGCAATGGCTGCCACTTCAACGCAGATTTTGCAAGGTATCACCCGTGCCGCTCTGCAAACCAAGAGCTTCATGTCAGCCGCATCCTTCCAGGAAACCACCAAGGTGCTCAACGAAGCTGCCATCAGCGGTAAGACCGACTTCCTTGAAGGTATGAAGGAAAATGTGATTTGCGGACACCTCATCCCCGCCGGTACAGGCTTGCGCGAGTTCAATCGCATCGTTGTGGGCGATATGGACGATTACGCCAAGCTCAAGAGCGAAGATAAGGAACTCTGATTTTTATCCATCACAAATGCCGTTTTCAGAACACCTGAAAGCGTGCATAAATAAGCAAAAGCTGCGGACTTCGGTTCGCAGCCTTTTTTTTGAATGTTTGGCAAGGCGGAAGTTTGTTCCTTCTGATGCAGAAAGATCTGCAGTGCTTTCTGATTTTTCTGCAGTGCTTTCGGGAAATTATGCAAGCACTGCAGATTTTCCTCCCTTGGTTGCCTTCGTGTGAAATGCTCGTTCTGATTTATAGGAGAAGTTTGCAGAATATCTTCTTTTGCACTATCTTGTTTGTTTGAAGCTTTCGGATTTTTATGTAGGGTTTATCAAAATCCGTTTGTAAAAAAGGGGAATTAGTATATTTCCACATGATACATTTTAACATGTTTTTCAAAACACTTAAATTTGCCGTGGAAAATTATGCTCATATCTCAAAAAGAGAAGCGTAAATCACGTGAAACAGAAATAAATCATTCAAAAATACTTAATAACATTATGAGAAACACTAATGTGTGGAGACTAATGCTCCTCATGCTCCTGATTTTACCATTTTCTGTGGGGCAGATGTGGGCGCAACTTTCTTCGCTTGAAGTGGGTGGGGTGTATCATTTCACCAATGCGTCGCATACTGACTATGCAATGGGAGTAAATTCCTCAGAAGAAGTTAAAGGAATCACTCCGGTAAGCAAAACCGACTACAACCAATTATGGGTTGTTGCAGAGAAAAACGCTTCGGGCAACTATCGTCTCCAAAATCTGGGTAACGGTGGTTTCCTTCAGGCAAAGGGACAGACAACAGAATGGCTGTTGGTTGATAAAAACACAACAACTGATACTTATCTTTTGTTAGACAAGGCAGATGGTTATAATGTTTTCCGTGGTGTAGATCATAACGCCGGTTATGGTTGGGCTAACTTAAATATAAATTCTCGTAATGTAATTTGGGGTTGGACATATTCCGGTGACGATGCTTCAAAATGGATAATTGAAAAGATTGAGCTTGATGAGGCTACCCTCAACAAAGCACTTGACAATCAAGTTTACTCCAACAACACCATGCGCGAGGCTGTTAAGACTGCCTTAGGCAATCTCTTTGCTGATGCAGCCTGCACAACAGCGAAGAAGAACTTGTCGGTGGCACAATTGGAGGCTGATGCCGACTATCTGACATTGACTCCCACTTTGCGCGAAATGGCAAAAAAGGTATATGCCAATGCTTGGTCAGAGAAAAACTACGACACGAATAAGAGCAATTGGGACAACAATTATGCCAAGAAATACCGTGTGCAATGGTATGAACCATACACAGAACCCGAATGTGCCGCTGCGGCATTGCGCATCAATGCTCACACCAACTTGAATAACCCTACGGGTATCTTTGCCAATAGTGGCGATGTGCTTTTCGTGATGGTGGAAGGTGAAATCAAAGAGGGTGCCTTCCTTTACCTTGCAAAATATACAGGACACAACAAGCTGAGCGGCTACAAGGATGGCGTTCAGCTCCATTCGGGTTTGAATGTCATTTCCGTTACGGAAGATGGTGCAAACTTCTGCATCAATTATGTAGTACAAACATTTGACACCTCAAAGGGTACGGGAACGAAGGCGATTGTTCAAGGTCGCGAACTTTCTAACTATCCTGACCTGCAAATCCATATTGAGGGTGGTTACATCAATGGTTATTGGAACAAGATGGGAGATAACGCCACTCACGATGGCGACTTCAATTATCCCGCAGATACCGATAACGATTGGAATTACATCAAGGCACGCGCCACTCAAACCGACGTTACCGTTTTGGGTGAATACGTAACATTGCAGTTCCCCCTTACCGACGAAGGTACAATCGACGACAAGGGTATGGCAAGTTTCTTTAATTCTTACAATGGTAATACTACAAGCCTTGAGGCAACTACCACTGAATGGGACAACGTTATGGTTTGGGAGCGCCTCTTGATGGGCGTTGTGGGTCAGGATGTGATAAACAAGGTGGACGTGAAGTCTCCCTATTCTGACGAACCCAAGGTTACTGCTTACACTGGCAATGACGCAGACGAGTTTGGTTGCGACTACAGCGAATACTACAGAATTCATGGCCTCTCTTTCGGTACGGAAGGTGGTTACATGTATGGTGGTTGGGACCACTGCGGTTACAACTTCAACACAATGGAGTCAATCATGGTGAGCATGGTGAATGACGCTGGTTCTCACTGGGGTCCTGCTCACGAAATTGGTCACCAACACCAGGGTCCGCTCAACATGCGCGGTTTGACGGAAGTTACCAACAACCTCTTCTCAAACGTGGTGCTTTGGTACTACGGTAAGTCAACCTCTCGCTACAATGGTGATGAAGGTTCGTTGACTAACGTTCTTCAGCAGTTTAATGGAGAGGGCACAGACTTCTTCAGCAACAACATTTGGGCGCAGACTATCATGTATTACAAGCTCTTCTTGTATTACCACGTACTCGGCCACAACCCCAAGTTTTACCCCCGCCTCTTCGAAATGCTCCGTCAAAACCCCATGACGATTGCGTATGACCAAGACGGTGGTGCGTGCTTGATGCACTTCTATAAGTTGTGTTGTGATGCAGCAGGTGAGGACCTCACAGAGTTCTTCCGTGCACATGGTTTCTTCCGTGTGATGGAAGAGCGTTTTGTGGGTGACTATTCAAATGCCATTTACAACATGACGCAAGCACAGATTGATGCAGCTATCGCGGAAGTTAAGGCGAAGAAGTATCCTGAGAACCTCTCAGTACTCTTCATCAATGACGCAACTGGCGAAACGATACGGAGTCATAAGGGAGACAACCTTGAACAATATGGTGAAACAACCATTTGCTCGGAAATTGGTAGTTACGCTTCATTTGCAACAGCAGCAACACCTTCTTACAACTATACCGTTTCGGGCAGCACCGTAACAATGGAAGGTGAGGGAGGCGTAGGTTTCGCCATTCTCAATGAAAATGGCGAACTCATTGGTTTCTCAGACAAAAAGACATTTGAAATTTCCGAAGAGACCATGGAGGCTCTCAGCAATGGCGAAGCAAAAATCGTAATGATTCCCCAAAGCGGAGCACCCATTGAAGCAACAAGTACGCTGAACGAGAGCGAAATTGCACGCACACTCTTGGAAGAACTTGTTGAACAGGCTGAAGCTTTGGCTGTACTTACTGATGATGAAGGCAAGAAGGTAGGTTTCTATAAGAGCACCTACACCACAGACCTTTCAGAGGCTTTAACAACGGCACAAGGAGTTCTTGACAACAAAGAAGTAAGTGCATACACTCCCGCATTTAATGCGCTTAAGTATGCTATGGACGACTTGAAGTCGAAGGAGTTTGCGAAGATTGCGATGAAGCCCGGCACTTACACTGTGCGCAACTTTGCATACCCCACACGCTATTTGTCGGTCAACGGAAGCAATGAAGTGGTAACCTCTACGAATACCGAACTCGCTGACACTGAAAAGTGGGTGTTTGAGCAAGGCGACGGTAACAACGTATATTATATTAAGAACCTCAGCACTGGCAGTTATGTCAATGCTTTGGAGCAAAGTAAAGTGGTCTCTGCCACAACGACAGACATCTTAAATGCCAAGGGTTGGTTGGTGGAAGACCTCGGCAATGGTGTGTTTGGTCTCACGTGTCAAGACGAGAACAACCAAGCCATGCACAGTTCGGCCAACGACAGTTACAAAATTGTAGGTTGGAATACGGGTGCTACTGCCTCCAAATGGTATCTCACTGCTTTGGAAACCGAACAACTCTCTGCTGAGCAACAAGCATTGGAAGAACTCATTGCGCTCAGCGAAGATATGTTGGAGCGCGTGGCGAATGTAGAGACTACTACAGAAAACTTCTCGCTTACGGCAGACAATTATTACTGCAATGCTCCCATGATGGCGCAGTGGTATGGCGACGGATTTGAAGGTTACCACGTGCTCTTCGATAAAGATTACAGCACATACCTTCACACCGACTATACAGGTGCAGACTCTAAAGACGGGCGCGATCACTACCTACGCGTAGACTTGGGCGCAGGCAATAGTGCGTCGCTCTTTACCTTCAATTATGCGTCGCGTAATACTAGCAATCAGAATCCCACAGCAATCACCATTGAAGGTTGCAATGAAGAAAACGGCGAATATGAATTGATCACGAAGTTGACACGTGATTCCGACAAACTCATTTCGGGTGCAAACAACGAATACCACTCTGCAGTATTGGGTCTCCCCGATAAGGCATATCGCTACTTGCGCTTTACCGTTACGGGAACTATTCAGGGAGCAACAGCGGGACCTGAAGAAAACAAACACGTATTCTTCGTATTCTCAGAATTTGGCGTTTCAAAGGCAGCTTGCAATGTTACGGCTCAGGCAAAATACTCTATGTTGACTGATGACTATGTAGAAGAAGCCTTCAACGCAATTCGTCAGGCAAAGTATGCTTATGCGAACGCTACCGAAGCCGGTGATTACACTGCAGCATATAATGCTTTAAAGGAGTATTACGACAAACTTGTTGAAGCCTACAACACCGGTGACGATACTGCTCTTGAAAATAAGAAAGCAGAACTCCTGGCGCTGATTGAAAATACGAATACGCTTATCGGTGAGTGTGGTGAGGTAACATACACTCCCGCTATATTTGATGGCGAAGCTCCTTTGCAAGTAACAGATCCTAATGGTAAATTCTATGTTTCTACCAATGCGCAGGCTTCTAATGAAGGTCCTATCTCCGGACTTATTGACGGCGTCATAGGAAGTGCAGACGGCAAAACCTATTTCCATTCAGACTATAGTGGCAACAACTCTACAGATGGTCTTGACCACTACATCCAAGTAAAGTTGGGTGAAGAGATTAAAGCCTTCCAGTTTACCTATACCAACCGTCATAATACAGATGCAAACTATGCCACAAAGATGACCATTTGGGGCAGTACGGATGGTACAAACTTCGAGGAGATTACGCGTCTTGAGGGTTTGCCGGCACAAGCAAGTGCAGTGTACACTTCTGAACAAATTTATGTATCTAAGAAATACACAGACTTGCGCTTCATGGTGACTGAAAGCACCAGCAGTAAACAAGGTGGTCACCACTTCTTCCACATGGCAGAGTTTGACCTTGCTTTTGTCGGTAGCCCTGAAGTCTATACAGCACAGCTGAATCAGAACATCGGTGAAGTTACTGAAGACCTTTTGGTTGCTACCTACAAGGAAAACCAAGAAGCACAGTCCACTTGCACCTATGCAACAACCGAAGAGCAAGTGGCTGAGGCTATTGAGGAATTGCAGGCACAGTATGAAGCATTGGCTGAAGCCAAAGGAAAGTTCAATAAACAGGAGTTGATCGACTTGGTTACTATAGCTACAACGAAACTGAATGAATGTGGTACAGTTACACCTAACGGCGAAGCACTTGATGTTACCCTTAACGAGCAAGCGGGTAGTGTGAATAAGAATATGCTCTGTGATCTTTACCGCGCAATCGAAACCGCTCAGGGTGTGGTCAACAATGTTAGTGCTACGCAGGAAGAATTTGTAGCTGCTAAGGAAACACTGTCTGCCCAGATCAAAATAGTAAATGCTGCACAGCAATCTACTGCTAAAGCTGACCTTAAAGCCGCTATTGACCTTGCACAAACTGCCATTGACGCATGTGCTTCAAGCATCACACAAGAAAATGGTGATTACATCGTAGTATGGAATTTCGAAACTGCTGGTGACGTAGATAAGGCAACGCTCATCGCGGCTTACGAAGCACTTGTTCAAGCTAATGAAGTTTACAACGGTGATGCTTCTACAATCAGCAATTATCAAGAAGCTTTGGCGGCATTGAATACTCCCATAGCTACCTTGAATGAATATAAAGAAGGAGCTCATAGGGAGCAACTCAAATACATGGTTGGTTTATTGACAGCCCTCATTGAGAAATCTACTGAAACTCCTGGTGACTTGACCACCGGTATGCTTGATGAGATGGCTCAAACAAATGAAGCTGCCACAGCATATCTCACTCAGGAATTTGCAACTCAAGAACTTCTTGTAAGCACCATCGAAGGTGCAATCTCTGACATTGAGACTAACTATCCCACATGGAGTGCTGCACAGCAATCTACTGCAAAGGGGGATCTCCTCGCGATGATTGATCAGTTGGAGGCTTTGATTGCACAGTGTCGTGCCAACGGGACAAAGACAGCAGATATTCCTTGTGCCTTGCAGACAACTTCTAATGAAGATAAATTCTACATTTCAACAAATGCAACTGCAACTGATGGTGAGATAGTCAACCTCGTGGATGGTAAGATGAATACATTCTTCCAAACAAAGAGCGGTGTTGGTGAAGAACATTACCTTTTGGTTGATGCCGGTGCAGACAATGCGTTGAAGAAATTTAAGTTCTCTTACCGAACCCACAAGAGTTCCTTCCCTTACACGATTGTGGTGTATGGTAGTAACAATGAGTCTGAATTTACTGAAGTACTTGCAACCTTCTCAAAGGATGATGCGCAGAATCCCTTGCCTACAATGGAAAACCAACTTTGGATTTCTTCAGAGATCGGCAACGGAACAGCTTACCGCTACTTGCGTTTCAATGTAACGAAGTCGGGGGTATCATTAAAGGTTGACGGCGATAAGGAAATTGATACGTCTAAGGGAGAACAGCTCAGCAACAAGTACAGAAATTCTTTGGCTTCTTCAAACGCAATGCCCACTCAGGCTGAGTATTGCTTTGCGATGTCAGAATTTGACTTAATAAACAGAGTTGACGAAGAGGGCGTTACAGAAGAACAATTGACTCCTGCGGAGAATGCTATCGCTGAAGCCAAAACTCTGGCAAACAATTCTGCGGATGCTACTGAGTTGGGAGAAAAGAAAGCCGACCTTGAAACACTCTACAATGATCTCTCCGATGCACTCCTTGCGGCTTCACAACGTATTCAAGTGTCTCTCACCACAACGGATGCCAATAGAGACGAACTCCTTAGTGGCATAGAGTATGGTAAGACCATCGGTACCTTCAGTGCACCTTACGCAACGGTAATTCCCGAAGGTGTAACTGCTTATTACGCTGAACAGGAATATGATGGCGGAACGGTGTTGCTTATTCCTATTGAAGAAGGTAAGGCACTTCCTGCTAATCAGGGCGTAATTCTTATAGGTGAAGTAGGTGTCAATAGCGTGATGTTCTATCCTGCAACAGATGAAGAACCGGCGGATTTGAGCGCAAATACGTTCTCTCACTCTGCGACTTCTTCCGTAGTTATGGAAAGCAATGACTATATTTTGGCCAACGGAGGTCAAGGTATTGGTTTCTATCATGCTACGCCGGGTTCTACACTCAAGCAAGGAAAGGCCTTCTTCCGTCTCCCAGCTGGTGCAGCTCCTTTAAGCCTCGTCTTGAAGTTTGGTGGCAACACTACTGACATTGACTTCATTGGAACGGACATGGATAACGTGGATGAGCCTATATTCGATGTTTATGGTCGTCAAGTTACCCAAATCTTAAAGGGCCGTGTTTACATCAAGAATGGTAAAAAGTTTATCGCTAAGTAATAAAATAATTAATCGTTAGATTACATGAAGAAAACATATATTATTCCTTGTTTAGAGGTTGTTGAACTCTCTGTAGAGAACATTGTTGCCGGTTCCGATGCTTCCATAGGTACGGGAGATGGCTCGGTTGATGCGGGTGGAGCACTCTCCAAAAAACGAGGCATCAATGCCAGTAGTGAATCCGATATTTGGAGCAATATGCAGAAATAAATACTGATTGAAGAGAGGGCAGCCAATGCGGATTGGTTGCTCTCTTTGTGTATTTCTTTTTGATATTAATGATACTTATCACAAAAGCAGACGAGCCACCATCGTGGCTCGTCTGCTTTTGTCGTTTTTTGCTTGTTATTTTATGCTTTGCCTTCGGGGATACCAAAAGGAGTGGCTGTGCGTCCACCGCCTTGCTGAGGCTCACTGCCGGGCAGGTTGATGGTGCCGAATGCCTTTTCATACTTGATGATGTTGTCCTGCAAAGCAAAGAGCAAGCGTTTCGCATGCTCGGGAGCCAATACGATGCGGCTTTTCACGTTGGCTTTGGGCACACCGGGAAGCACCCGGATGAAGTCGAGCACCACTTCTGCGCTCGAATGAGTGATGATGGCCAAGTTGGCATAGATGCCATCGGCTACTTCAGGCGACAACTCGATTTGCAGTTGTCCTTCTTTGTTGGCATTGTTTTGATGACTCATATTGTTCTTTATTGATAAATGATTTCGCAGCCAAAGGTAGTGCAATGCGAATGAAATACAAAGGAAAGCTCGCTTTTCTTTTATTTCTGAGCAGCCGCCTACCTTGCGCGCAAGCGAAAGTGTGCAATGCGAATGAAATACAAAGGAAAGCTCGCTTTTCTTTTATTTCTGAGCAGCTGCCTGGCTTGCGCGTTGGCGAAAGTGTGTCGTGCGGGCGCACATATGATGTCTTTTGTTCTATGTCTGTTGACAGAAGTGCCGATTTTTGAGGTTTTTCCCCTTATTCTGTGCACTCTGCCCTACATTTTTGCACATTTAGCCCGTTTTTATGCCTTAAATGCTGAAAATAAAATGGATTTTGTTGCGAGATTTTGATTTTGTTGTACATTTGCAGCAAAATAGCTAAGAATAAAAACTCACTTATTCACTAATAGTTTTACTAAACAATCACAATTATGAAAAAGTTCTTTATGCTTTTCGTTATGGGCGCAGCCGTTCTGACTGCAAGTGCTCAGCACTCCGTAACAAATCACAAGTTCTTTGACAACTGGTCAATCGGCCTCGTTGGTGGTGGTGTAAATCCTACCAAGGGTAACTTCTTTGATGATACCCGTGCTGTTGGCGGTCTCGAAGTAACTAAGCAAATCACTCCGGTGTTCGGTCTCGCTTTCCAAGGCGTATCTGGTTTCAACACAACCGGTGCTAACACCGTTGTTGACAACGTGAACGCTTCAGTTCTCGGTAATGTTAACTTCAGCAACTGGTTTGCCGGTTACAAGGGTGAGCCCCGTTTGTTCGAAGTAGAAGGTGTTGTTGGTGTAGGCTTCAACCACTACTTTGGTCGCGACGACCGTTTCACTGCCGTTGATCCCGCCCTCTGCTCTGGTAACACTTTCACCGGTAAGCTCGGTTTGAACCTCAACTTCAACCTCGGTGAGAAGAAGGCTTGGACAATTGGTCTGAAGCCCGCTATCGTTTACGATCTCGAAGGTGCTCGTGGCGACGCTAACACTCACGCCGCTTTCAACATCAACCACTCTGTTCTCGAACTGATGGCCGGTGTTACTTACCACTTCAAGACCAGCAACGGTAAGCACTACTTCACTAAGATTAAGGAATACGACCAGGCTGAAGTTGATGGCTTGAACGCTCAGATCAACGCTCTCCGTGGCGACCTCAACAACAAGAACGGTCAGCTCGACGCTGCCGGTAAGAAGATCCGCGACCTCCAGGCTCAGGTTAACGAACTCCGCAACCGCAAGCCCGTTGTTCAGACTGTTGAAAGCAACGTTAAGTCTCTCGAAAGCATCGTTACTTTCCGTCAGGGCAAGACTGTTATCGACGCTTCTCAGCTCCCCAACGTTGAGCGCATCGCTACTTACTTGAAGAACCACGCAGACGCTAAGGTTGTTATCAAGGGTTATGCTTCTCCCGAAGGTCCCCTCGATCTCAACAACCGTTTGGCTAAGCAGCGTGC
>JAEIGA010019477.1_pt1 | contig 10348 bp, 3 predicted proteins | sample 9270691 | NCBI WGS metagenome assembly JAEIGA01 (sample SAMN17057246, study PRJNA624740) | gut metagenome | biome: biome; isolation source: fecal sample | host: Bos grunniens | place: China: Xizang | collected 2019
CATCTACAAATGTTATCTTTTTTGTTGTCTCATCTACAGAATACGGGAAGAATTTACCATTGACTCTAACATTACCAATATGAACATAATTCGCTTGGATTGTATAAGTCTTTACACCAGTAGCTGTAGTAGTCCATAAAAATTCATCTACCCTAGGAAGAACTCTTGAAATATAAGCATTATTTGCTGTATTTACTATACAATTGTACAATACATCATATGCCTGATCGTCATAGCCCAGTATATCCTTCATTACACCGAACCATACTACAAATTCTATAGTGGTTCTTCCTAAAATATCAGACCACTTATTAAGTGTCTCTGATACACTAAGATCCTGAAGAATCCATGCGAAGAAAGGTGTTTCATCAGTTCCTACAACATTTACAATATCATAATCATGAATCTCGGCGCTTTCTCCACCATCTACAGAAATATAAGCAAGAGCATACTGATTAACATCATCTGTTCTTACAAGATCATCCGCAGATTCAGCGTCTACAACGATAATTCTAGCGTTTCTTACTTCCTGAGTTTTGTTAATTTCAAGAACAACTGCTACACTTCTATCTTCTTCCCCAGTATCTACTGTTAAATATAAGTTAGAATCGTTTATAGTCCAAGTGCCGTTAAACCATGCTTTTCCTGGAGAAACGGTTAAACCCATACTAGAACCTTCTGTTTTAGTTACGGTTAAAAGACCTGCTTCCCAGTTTAAATAGACACCATCGGTTATTACACCATCAAACATTTCGGACATCTGACCTGAAGCATATAGTCGGTCAAAACCTCCGCTGACGTATTTACCGTCAAAGAAACCGTAACTTAAAGCCATATACTACTCCTCATTCTAGAAGTTCTTCTGTGTGTATTATAACCTCTGTAGCTCTTCCATTTGCAGCATAAGGCAAACTAGCATAACCAAAGTTAATGTCTACAGATGGCTTTTCTCCATTGTCACTAGCCGATAACCAAAGACCACCATCTTCATCAACATAAGGATACTCACCAGAGATATAATCAGATCTATAGATTTCACCGATCATAAGAGCAAGTCTAACAGTCTGTTCATTTGAAAGAGTACCAAGATGACCAATGATGCTATCCATCCATTCACTAAATTCTTCCTGATAAACTTTCTGATAAGCATTAAACTCTTTTTCAAGAGAATCTATAATTCCATCGATTGTGGAAGTAACAGGTTCAACAGGCTTAGCGTATGGTGCAGACTGGCCACCAGTGTTTCTCTTATCAGTGATAACCATAGCATCATTTGTAACATTAAGAGATGCCTTTACATCAACTGTTGCTATGAGATACTGATTAACGGTGCTTGATCTGGTTAGAGCAGGAACCTGAGTGTTCTGAGAAAGAGATTCCTGACCCTTAATAACCTTAATCTTATTTTCTCTTATAGCCAAATCTGTATTTATCTCAAGAATAATTGCATCAGTTCTGTATGCAGTAGCCGAGGGCTTGTCTATTGTCAATTCATATGATGAACTATTAAGTGTCCATGATTTATTAAACCATGCCCTTCCAGAACCAACAAATACTTTAAGATTTCCACCAGAAGGCTGACCTGCAGTTACAGCAAATGCATCCTTATAATTCTGAAAAATGCCATCCGTAATGACACCATCGAAAAGTGAACCAAACTGTTCTGAACCATACACTCGATCTGGCTGATCATTTACGAGAGTAGCCTTAAAAAATCCACTAGTTAGTGCCATTTTGAATTCTCCTTACAAATTTGCAATTAGTATGTTTTTATACTGAGCTTTATTCTCATCAACACTAAGAACATCACCCAGATCAACATCTATGGGCGGTAACCAACTAGGATTTAATACTCCAGGAAGTGTTATACCACCTTCTATGTTTATATAGAACATTGGTGTTCCAACAATAGCAGGACCAACCTTTAAAACCTGATCTTCAGGCTGATAACGACCATCCGTATAGACATTTTGGTCAGTTGTCCATGCTACTATGTGAAGTTCTCTATCAGTCTGTCCAGTACTAAATGTGGAATCAGATTTGATCCTCTTAACAAAGGACATAAGATAGTATGTAATATTAGTTGTAGTGTTTTTAGCCGTAGCTATTACTTGTGTATCAACAAATCTAGTAGATTCTGGAACTTTAAGTAAGAATGTACCGGTTGACAAAGCCATATCTTTTGTAAGATACTTTGTAATAATTGTACTAGACTCAACAGCCTCAAATGTTGGATAAGCAGAAAGTACTCCAGATTCGTCGTGTGAAATAACATAAGAATCAACAACAACAGAATCTGTAAATCCATATGTATCCTTAACTTCTATTACATCACCAATGCCATAATCTTTTCCAAATTTAAAACTTACTTTTGTTTCTATTTCACAATCAAAGAATTTTGTAGGTCTATTAGCAGGTATAGTTAATTCAGACAATGCCTTATCTCTAAGAGTTGCTTCATATACACCTTTTTCAAGTATATAAGTTCGTTCTGTAGCTCCGTCGGGATAATATGTATAAGATGCAGGAACATTTGTAGCATCTACAAAAAGTTCTCTTCTATCCAATCCGGTTGTGGAATTATTCTGAACGTCACCATGTATGTCATAGTTTTCTTTTTGTACAGACTGAACTTGTTCCCAATCTTGAGCATTAAAACACTCATTTTCATTTTCACATCTATACCACCACTCACTGTCTGATAAAGGGTGATTATTCTGATCTTGGAGACTTACGTACATCCATGATTCAGAACCACTTCCGCCCATTACAACAGAACCAGCAGAGTAGGTTGTTGAAGAATTATATCTAGCAATATCTTGGCTTATTCTATAAATCTCATATGCATATGATACATAATAACTTACATAAGATCCTGCCTGATATGCTATTGTATGATCCCAATCACTTACCAAAGCCCAATTATCTGGATCGTTTGGAGGTGTTTTGTCATCTGGTCTTGGCATCGGAACATTATGTTCTTTAAAATCTTGTTTACAAGCATAAAGCTCATTATTATATACTCGTATCCAACCAGCAGAACAAAATTCTGTATTAACATACTCTTTAACTGACCATTTTTCACCTTTACCCAAGAAATAAGCCATTGTTTTATATGTTGACATATCTAATGAGTTATCGCTAGATAAAAGATTATCAAACTCTGTTGAAAAACACACGTAACCATTTGTTGATTGTGAAGACAAATGATTGTCACCTTTATAAAGATACATCTCAAAACAATTAAAGCCTTGACTATTAGCTGACGAATTCCATCTAATATCAAATGAGAGTTCACATTGTTTACAGATGTCTCTTATTACATCATATAAGTTATTTCCTCTATATGAACACGGTCTTATTGATGCATTTCTAACTCTATCATCTGGGTGCAATTCATCATCATAATTATACAAAAATAAAAAATTTTCTATTTTTCTATTTTGATCTAAATAAAGACCATAAACGTTCATAAATAATAAATATGATATAGCGTGTTCTATTGGTATGGGAGATGTCGTATCGCCATCCCACGACGGTTCTAAATATGCACCAGATTTATAAATTTGATCTCTATTTACTTCAGTTATTGTTCCATCATTTTTCCAAATTATTCTTCTCTGTAAAATGGATTCTAGAGAACGGCCCGTTATAATTACAGTATTTCCGTCCTCTAGATCCGTTTTGTATTCTATTTTTTCAATTATCATCAATTTATGTAAAGTTGATGTCTGTAATCCACCTGGATCCTCATCTACTCGTATCTCCCTTACAGGAGAATCGGAACACATAATGTAGAAATCATTATGAAGTTTGTCAAGATATGGTGCAGATGCAGGCACACAAATCTCAAAATCACCGATATCTTCATATCGTTCAGTCCATATAAATGACTTGTATGCCTCAATCACCGCAACAGCGTTGAAGCTTGTATCCAAAGCTGTTATTACCATAATTACACTCCATTGAAATAAATTCTATTCTCTGATGATATATCTACATCTGCATCAGTGTCAGATGTGTCAATACGGATTCGATTAATTCCAGGAATGAGATATAGCCAATCTCCATTAGAAGTAACCGAACCTAAAACATTATACTCTTTGTTATCGTGTAAGAAATTTACATACTTATCGCCTTTTACTGTTGAAAACTTAATTGAATCTCCATCTGAAATTGCAGTAAAAGAAGGTATAAAACCCTTCATCAAACTAATTAACTTGGCAATAGATATGGTATTTTGTACATATGTATCACCATTAGTTATCTGAATTGTCGAATTACCATCTATCGATCCTTTAAAATCTATACTAAACAGAAGTCCTACATCCGCATCACCGGAGTATGTTATCTCTGTGAGCTTATAGTCAAGAATTGTACCAAATAACAACTTATCTGGTTCAGCATCATTAAAATCAAATGTGAATGATGGAACAGCAAAGTCATTATACTGATTAAATTCCTTATCTGCTGTATAAAAATATGGATTAGGACAAATTATAGAAATCTGAGAACCTTCCTGTTTACTAAATATTGCAACCTCATTAGATTCAACATAACCATCAATATAAGCTTCTCTTGTATCTGTTTTTATGCATAAATGAATATTCTTCTTTGGCGGAAAATATCTGTAAGACTTATGCCTGAGGTCTTCTATAGAATAATCAGAATCATAGTAATACGCCAAAGAAATTACAATATTTCTTGACCCAATACGGGCAGAATTAAACAAACCACCATCGATCGATGAAATATCAGTAACATTAACTGTTGCTTTAGTCGGTCCAAGACCATCAATGCCGGCGACGACGAACCCCTCCTTAGAAGGGTCCGCCAATTCGCAGGTCAAAGATTCATCTCGATAGTTTGTAACTGTGAATGATCTAATCATTGTTACATACCTCTCGAAAGTCTCAACTGATTCTGTGTCTGTCTATAAATATCAATCCTAGACAGAGCCTTAGGAGAATAGTTGTTTTGTGTAAAGTTATAAGTATTTTGCCATCTATCTTTCAGGAACGGGTTAAGTTCCGAATCAGTATTAATATAATCACCTATTGCGGCATTCTGAGCAGCCAAGAGAGATCCTGTCATTATACCATTGGCCTGATTGACTTCGCCCTTGAGTTTGTCAAGGTCAATGGTTGGTGTAAGATCCTTAGGCTGGATTTCAGAGTCTGCCTTGCCTATCATGTCATTACGCTGTTTAAGTTCGTCCTGGAGTTTAGAAGTGTCTGTGCCACTTGATCCGAAATCTGGAGAATACATGGAAGTATCGACTTCTGAAGGTTTATAGTTCTTCATATAGTCATCGACCGCTGAGAACATACTGGTCCAAGAATTAAATGTTTCTTCCTGTTTCTTCTTAGTCTGTGGTTTAAGTTCCCAATCAATTCCATCATTAAGAAGTTGCTTCATGCCATATCCAGCTTTTTTCAAATCATCAGCAAGTGGATCTACATATGTTTTCTTATAATCCAGGGCTGCTTGTCTTTGAGAATTATCAGTAGCAGTACTCATCATTAATGAATACTGTGCCATTTTATCATAATAATCTCCAGCAAGTTCTGAATTTGTAGTATAATATTGTGATAATAAATCTGTATTTTTTAACAAATAACCAACAGTAACGCCATTATATTGTTCTCCATAATACTTTTCACTATTCAAGAAAGAGGTCCAGAAAGAATCCTGATTATCAAGATCTAATTGGAAACCGTTTGAAATAAGACCAGTTATGTCGGCCATTCCAGAATCGCTAATACCAAGCATGGCCATGAAGCCTTCATCAGTAGCACTAACTTCAGCTCCAATTGAATCGCTTACAGACTTAGCTTCTGCTTTCTTTGTTTCAGAATACTTCTTAGAATTTTCTTCTAATTTCTGAGTAGCTGCAGTGTTCACATTAGCCAATTCAGTAGAATCTTTAGTAATAGATGCAGTTGCTTTATTTACAGCATCTGCAGCAGATAAAGCAGCATCAGATACAGCATCGGCCATTCCCTGAGATCCGCCAGCTATAGAATCCAATTGTATTCCAAGCATTTGTAAACCAGTAACAATTGTATTAATTGCTTCAGTTACAGTATCAGCTAACCAAATAGCCGCATCTCCAGCAACACCAAACGTTTCTCCAATTAATTCTAAAACAGGAACACCAGAATTCTTTAACAAATCTGCAAGGGCACTTACTACCATACCCCACAACCTAACAGGTAATGTGAGAAGAATTGATAGAAGTATTGGGAGTACTTTTCCTATTGCGAATACTAAAGCTATTGCAGCAAGATTTAAAATAGCATCCCATAGTCCACATAATCCATTTAATATTAAAGCCTTATTATTATTAATCCAATCTGAGACTAATACTATTATTTGAAGTATCATAGTACATGCCTGTAAAACAATACTGTCTAACATAGCATATACACCAAGTAATATGGCCGATATAGCAGTACCTAAAGCTGCTCCTATTGATAGGAATAATACAAATAACTCAGGAACAGATTTTAGTATGGTTTGAGCAGCGCCTTTTATAGTAGATATAAAATATTCACCCTGCGTTGACAAGAATACTAATACATCAAAGAAATTAGATAGCGCTTCTTGAATATTTAAAATTGCAAGTGACAATAAATATACTGTTATACCAAATGAAAGTATCATCGCTGCTATAGCACCAATTGCTGCCGCTGCAACATAACCAACACCTGGTATTACTGCTTCTGCTACAGCAGCAAGAATGCCTAATCCAATAGCTTCTGATAATACAAGCTGCAATACTACCATCATTGCTGCTATAGTAAGGAGCGCCGACGGTGATACATGTACATCATTAAGCTGATTTAATGCTACCCCAATGCTGACAAATGCTAAAGCCATAGCACCGACTATAGCTGAAAGTGAAAGAATTACTTTATAATCTACATTAAGTGTCTTTAAAACAGCTACTAAACCTATCATTTCGCCAATAAGAGCTGTCATACCGATAACAGAAACCAATAAAGCAGTGATTTGAGTCCCATTTTGAATTAATGACGATGTATAAACAACTGCAGCCATACCAGCACCCAAAGCTAGGAACACAGCAGCTAATGTCATAAACACTCCTGCTGTATCAGCATTAATAAACTTTGTTGCTAATCTAATTGCAAAACCGAGAGCGGTCATTATTCCAGCAACACTAAGAACTCCTGCTAATAACTGTTGCCATGGTATAGTACCTAATATTGAAGCTACAACACTTAACACTGCAACGGATCCAGCAAAAGCAAGAAGAACTATAGACAAACCAACAAATGCACCAACATTCATTTGCATTATAGATTTTTGAATAAGTTTATAGACTCCAGCTAACGCTCCTCCAATGATAAGTAAAGCACCAACACCCTGCCAGAAAGCAGCCGGATCTTTTGCGGCATAACTTAAAATTAATATTGCTGCAGATATCTTAATAATTGCATCTGCAAATGCTTCTATTACAAGTGCAATAGCTGCCATCTTTGCAGCCTGAGACATTGCTCCAAGGAATGAAACTATTCCCTGTTTTAATAAATCACTAAAACTAATAAGACCGGCAGCACCAGACATTCCATTTTTTCCAGTGATATAACTCAAAGCTACTGCTAGAGCGCCCAACGCAATACCAACGAGTGTTATTACACCTATTGCCTGCTCCATCTCTTTTGGTAAAAACTTAAAGGCAACCGCCAATCCTACTATTGCTACTGTAATTTTAATAAGGGCATCACCAATCGCCTCAAGAAGCAACGCAGAACCTGCTCTTTGAACAAATCTCTGTAATCCTTTTGAAAGATTTAAACCCATCTTTTCAAGTGGCTTTACAGCTGTTTTTACTTTTTCTAAAGAGTCAAAAGTTACTTTAATGACTGAGAATAAAGCTATAAACATTAGCATTACTGCAGTTATCATACTAACAGTATTTGTTAGTGTTTCATAAGGTATAAATGATAATACAAATATTGAAGCTGCTAAAATACCAACGGCATAAGCAAGATTTAATAATGCTTCTGAATTAACTTTATTAGCAAAAGCGTTTAATACATCAGCTAGTCTAGACCCTATACTTACCCAGCCTTCTACATCACGAGTAAACTTATAAAGTAGGACACCAATGGCCGCCAAAACACCAAACAAACCTAAATCTTTTATATTAAATTCGAAATCACCAAAATATTTTGTAAAGAAACCTTCAATTTGATTACCAGCATTAGTAAATATATTTACAACATTATTCCAAAAAGTCTTAATATTATTCCAAGCGGTCGTGAAGAATTTAATAAAACCTTCAACAAAAGGACTACGCATTATTGACTCAAATGCTTTTATAACTTTTTGTTTATAATAATCAAAGATATCAGCTACACTTATTGTTCCTTTTCCTAATTCTCCAAGAAGGACTATAAAGACCATGATCTCTTGGCCAATAGCATCAAGAAATGAGAAATTCACATTTCCACTAATAAACTGTATAATCTTATTAATTGCTTCAGAAATGCCATAAATTATAGCACCTATGGCACCAGAAATTAATTTCAAAGCACCAAGAAGAATATTAAATGGTGAAATATTAAGATCCTTAAGAGTCGCGATGAATGCTTTTACTACACGTATAGCATAATCTACAGCTCCGATTATACCCATTAATAGTGGATTAGTCTTAATAATATTTATAATACTCTGTTTTATAAGGTTAAGAATATTAGGTATAAGATTAAGATCTACTATCATATCACGAACCATCGTAACTTTATCCATGATATTAGCGAGAGTACTTAATATACCTAGATTACCATTCTCAAGATTTTCATAGAAATTATCAATTCCAGGTATTTGCTTTATTAGCCAACCAAATGTATCTCCGACAGTTCTAAGAACAATATCAACAGCTGCAAAAGCGCCTCTGAATACTCTTATTAGGTCTTTAATACCTTCTGTTACATAATCAAGATCCCATAAATTAGCTTTTTCAAAATCATCTAATTGCTCATATTCGTGTGTGGCATCTTTTATTTTCTTTTCTTCATTTTCTAAATAATTTGTAGTATCTTTATCTGCATTTAAAACAAATGCTTTTGTAGTACGTCTTATACCATCTGCAAAATTATTAAGATTTTTGTTGATTTCATCCCATTTAAAAATGTTATCAAAACCCGCACGCATAGCACCAACAAATGTACTAAATATAGCGAGTATATTATCTAAACTATCTTTAAAATTTTTATAAGGACTTGCTCCACCCGATGGGGCCCAATTCCAAACTAATTCAAGGAAGTGATTTCTATAATCTGAAATTTTATCTATAATATTTCCTAAGACAATACTTATTCTAGTATAAAAATCTCTAGCTCTTTCGAAATCACCAATAATCGTTCTAAATGTAACAGCCCAACCAGAACCTATTGCCTCTGCAGTGGTTTCCATTAACTGGCCAAATGATTTTACCTTAATGGCTGCGTATTCGGCTTCAGTAGCTATCTCCTTAAGCTTTTTGGCCTGCTCTTCTGTATATCCAAGAGCGACCAATTGCTCCTCGCTTAATTCGTTTGTAAGTATCTGCATAGCTTCTGCAAATCTTTCAGCAGTAAGCCAGCCATCTTTAAGAGTATCTCTAAGTGCTGTGCCATTATCTATCATCTTAGCAACAGCTAAGCCATCTTTACGAGCAACTTCCGTAAGAACTGATTTGAATCCTTCACCAGCAATATTGGAAATCTCCAATGAACGCCAGTCCATAAGCTTAAATGAACCAGCAGCCATTGCCTGAGAAACCTGATACCAAGCTCTTGCTGCTGTAGTGGCATTGGCACCAACAAGTGCGGCAGCATTCGCCAAACCCTTAATGGTAGCAACTGAAGTATCAAGATTAGCACCCGCAGCCGTAAACATACCAATATTACGAGTCATTTCCGTAAAATTGTATATTGTCTTATCTGCATAAGTGTTTAATTCATCTAATGCCGCAGTTACATCAGCAATACCCTTACCTTCATCCTTAACATTTGCAAGGATTGTCTGAGTAGCACCCATCTGGGTTTCATACTCCTGCATACCACTACGAATACCAGAAGTAAGAGCAGCCAGACCTTTATTAATATACTGATTAATTGTCTGACCAATACCTATAAGGATTCCATTAATAACCATTCCGGATTTAGTAAATGCTTGTTCAACTTTACTAATCCGCTCTTCCATTTTTGTAAAATACTCGCCATCCGCAGTATCTACTAATGTCTTATCAAGTTTATTAAGGGATTTGATGGTTTGTGATACGCCTTTTTCGAACTGGTCATTGTCAAATGACATTTGTACAACACGTTCGTCAATA
>JAEIGA010019478.1_pt1 | contig 10348 bp, 6 predicted proteins | sample 9270691 | NCBI WGS metagenome assembly JAEIGA01 (sample SAMN17057246, study PRJNA624740) | gut metagenome | biome: biome; isolation source: fecal sample | host: Bos grunniens | place: China: Xizang | collected 2019
AAAACAGTTTGTGCGCAAAATTTTCTCTTTTTTGCACAATTTTTTCACTTGGTTTTTGAATATTTTTAGTTATTTTTTGTATAAATTCACGATTTTTTATTTTCTTTTTTATATAGTTACTTTTAGCGTTATATATTTAATGAAGAAAAAGTTTCATTCCGACCGCATTTTAAGGTTTTTGTACAATATTTTACGAACTCATTGAAACTGAGTCCTGTTTGTAGTATAATAGTTTCAGTTTAAAACCCCGAAAGGAATTTATATGAGTTTTTTTGTAACCTTAACTGCCGTGGCAATTATGCTTTTGTATGCGGTGCCCGGATTTCTTCTTGTAAAGACCAAGCTTATAAATGAGAGCCACATTCCTTCATTTTCCAAGCTTCTTATGTACGTATGTCAGCCCTGTATTACCGTCTATTCCTTAAGGCAGATGAAATACTCACCCGACAACTTTAAAAACATTATGATATGTCTGGCTATCACCCTGTTTTTGCAGCTTGCAATGATAGGTGTGTTATTCGTATTGTTCAAGAAGAAAAGAAACGATATCATATGGAGAATAATAAATCTTGCATCCGTTTTGGCAAACTGCGCCTTTCTCGGCATTCCCATTCTTGAGGCGTTGTTGCCCGAGCATCCTGAGGCCCTTGCCTACTCAAGTGTGTTCGGTCTTTCAATGTCCCTCATAGGTTGGACCGTGGGAATGTACATAATTTCTCTTAATAAATCTTATATAAAGCCGAAAAAGATATTTTTAAATCCCGCCTTTATCGGATTTGCCATAGCCCTTACCATGTATCTTACCGAGCTTACCTTACCAAAACAAATGGAGGACATGATAACCCTACTTGGCAGAATGTCAACGCCCTTATGCATGATGATAATGGGTATGCGCCTCGCAACCGTAAAAATAAGGGATATATTCTGTGACGCAAGACAATATATTTCCGTTGTAATGAAGCAAATATTTTTTCCGCTTTTTGCCTTCGCTCTTTTATACTTTTTACCCATACCTGAAATACTCAAGCAATCTGTAATAATACTCTGCGCCTGCCCTGCTGCAAGCATGGTGCAAAACTTTGCAGAGCTTGTGGGTAAAGGTAACGATAAGGCTGCAAATATGGTCCTGCTTGGAACTATTACCAGCGTTATAACCGTTCCTCTTATTTGCTTGATACTCTAAAAACAAAACCGACCGATTCACTCGGTCGGTTATTTGTTTTGATCAATACTTCATTCCGTATTCGTCGTAGTTGCTCTTTTCACGATTCTTGTTGATAAGATTGATAATATCACCAAGGTCACCGTACTCATTGTCTGCATCTGCCTTAGGAGCAGGCTTAACCTCTGTCTCGTCATCAGAACCGGCATTAGTTGCGGGCTTGTAGTCAACTGCGGGAGCAACGGGAGCTCTGCGGATGCCGCCTTTACCTGCGTGCTTGTTATTTGCAGAAGCCTTGTCAAATCCTGTTGCAATAATTGTGATCTTAACAGTATCCTCAAGCTCTTCATCAAACGTAGCACCCCAAATGATGTTTGCATCGGGAGCAGCAGCTTCTGCAATCATTGTGGAAGCGCGGTCAACTTCATCAAGCTCAACTCCGGGAGATACTGTGATGTTAACAAGTATACCGTGAGCACCGTCGATGGATGTTTCAAGCAATGGGCTGGCAATAGCAGCCTTAGCTGCGTCAACAGCCTTGTTTTCACCGTTAGCTGCGCCAACGCCCATGTGAGCAAGACCTGCGTCTCTCATAATGGATGAAACGTCAGCAAAGTCAAGGTTTACGAAACCAACAACGTTAATAAGGTCGGAAATGCTCTTAACACCGTGCTTAAGCACGTCGTCTGCCATGCTGAAGGCATTCATAAGAGTAACCTTCTGACCGGAAACCTCTTTAAGTCTTTCGTTAGGGATAACCACCAAGGAATCAACATACTTAGCAAGCTCTGCAATACCAGCATCTGCCTGCATCATTCTACGTCCACCCTCAAACTTAAAGGGCTTAGTTACGATACCTACTGTAAGGATGCCCATTTCCTTAGCAATTCTTGCTACAACGGGAGCCGCACCTGTACCTGTACCGCCACCCATACCGGTAGCAACAAATATCATATCAGCGCCCTGAATTGAGCGTCTGATCTCTTCTATGCTTTCCTCAGCAGAAAGCTCACCAATTTCAGGCTTAGCACCTGCGCCCTTACCGCCCGTAATATTTTCGCCAATACAAATCTTATTAGACGCGCCGGATTTCATAAGCGCAGCTCTATCTGTATTAACAGCTATAAATTCAACTCCCTTAACGTTGGAGGAAATCATTCTGTTTACAGCATTATTTCCACCACCACCAACACCGATAACTCTTATATCAACGCCGGAATCAAAATCGTTGTCAAGTTCAAATGGCATTATTTTTACCTCCGTAATCAAATTACTGTTTCTATATTTTTATACTACACTATTTTTTTACACATTTCAAGTGTTTTTTTAAAATATAAGAAATTATTTTTTATTATTCTAACATTAGCACCAAGAAAAGTCAATAGACATTCAAAAAAATCCGATTTTTATCTTTCAAGCAAGAAAAGATACCTTTTTTATGTTCAAATTTGAGTTTTTTGAGGTAAAGGTTATTTCTGCCTCACCCTTCATAAGAGAAATGGCGGACTTTGTCGTTCCAATATCTCCGTCAGTTCCGTGAGTAACGAATGCGCAATCACCTGTGCCCTTTATCTCACCCAAAACTGTTATCTGAGCCAAGGGAGAAAGGTATGATACCATCTCAAGCTCAACTATGTATCTTGCGGATTTTTCCACCTTTACCTTAATGGGTTTTCCTAACTCTACGTTATCAAAGCTGCACATAACGGAAAGATTCGACGTATCCATGTCCGTAAGCTCGTAAGTAAAGCCATTTGCGCGGAATCTTTCGTAGGCGTGAGTGTACATTACAAAACTACAGATATTCTTTGCGCATCTCTGAAGCTCTGCACGCTTTAGGTATCCGCTTTCGAGAGATGAAATAATATTATGATCGTACGTTTTTGCATTAGGAACAACCATATAAACGTCGTTTACGGACTTGACCATGCTTGCAACGTCCTTCATATTACGGTTGCCCTCATAGTCAGTGATCCAAGCCCACCAGTCAGTCATAACGAAGCCGTCGTACTTCCATTCGTCTCTTAAAATGGATTTTGTAAGGTCGAAATTTGACGCGGCGTGGTGAGAGTTGACGATATTGTACGCAGTCATAATAGCCTTACAGCCACCCTCCTTGACTGCGATCTCAAAGGGACGTGCGTAAATTTCTCTTACCGCTCTTTCGGAAAGAATGGAATCGCTGCTATGACGCTTCCACTCCTGGCTATTTGCCATAAAATGCTTAACTGTGCAATAAACTCCCGCATTGGAAAGTCCCTTGGAAATTGAAGCAGCCATACTGCCCGCAAGATAAGGATCCTCAGAGAAATACTCAAAGTTTCTGCCGTTCAAGGGATTTCTGTGAATGTTGATACCGGGGCCGAGAATTACGTCGATTTCATAAGCGCTCATTTCAACGCCCTCAAGGGAGTAAAGTTCGGATACAAGCTCGCGGTTGAAGGTACAAGCAAGCAATGTACCGTTAGGCATACTTGTTGCAAGGAGTCCACTATCCATACGGATGCCGGAGGGACCGTCAGTTGTACAAACGATTGGGATACCGAAGGAGATGAGCTCCTCTGACATACCGCCGAAGCAGCTACCCGTACCGGGAGTAACCTTGGGGCTATTCATACCCTCGCCAAGAACAAGACAAGCAAGGTCCTTATCGGAAAGCTGAGCAACAAACTCGTCCATTGTGTTTCTGCCGCATCTTACGTCCTCAAGCTTAATTCCCTTGTCACCTGTGTATGCAAGCTCCTCGGGAATAGAGTTTTCTACTTTGTCACGGTAGGAATACGTGCAAGTGGGAACGGCCTCGTATGAAATGTTCATATCCGCGTCGGGCTTGATTCTGTCAAAGGGAATCACGGGAGAAAGCGCCTCTGTACACTTTTCCGTAACTACTGTGTCGAAAATTTCAAAAGCAAGTGTTTTTCCTGCGCTTCTTACGTCGGTGCCAACGTATATCTTGTATTCGCCTGCCTCAAGAACGTAGCAGCTCTTGTTTCCCGATGCACCAGAGTCATCGTAGGACGCCATACGCTCAACGGGGAATTCAATAGTAAGGGTACACTCCTCGCCGGGGGCAAGCAAAGGAGTTTTTGCGTAGTCAGCCAAGGAACGAAGGCTCTTACCAAGATTGCCCTGGGGCGCCTCGTAGTACACCTGTACTACCTCCTTGCCACTATATTCGCCAACGTTTTTAACTGTCGCTTTTACTTCTATTACGTCATTTTTTACGCACCCTGTGGTGTTTATTTCAAATTTTGTATAGGAAAGACCGAAGCCGAAGGGGTAAAGAACCTTGTCCTTTGCAAATGTCTCAAAGTAACGGTAGCCAACGTAAATATCCTCCTTATAGAAGTTCTTTTCGCTACCACCGAAATTTGCGGTTGAGGGATAATCGTTTATACTCTTGGCAATGGTGTCTGCAAGCTTACCGGAGGGAGTGTCAAGACCGCAAAGAACGTCTGCGCACGCCTTACCTCCGCACATACCGCCCTGCCATACGTACATAACTGCGGGAACGGAATATTTTTCCACCCAGGACATATCGATATTGCTACCTACGTTGAGGATAACGCACACGTTTTCAAACACGTCCCTGACCTTTTTAATAAGATCCTCTTCCTTTTTGGTGAGAATATAACCACCCTCGGAGGCGGTGTTATCCTTATCCTCGCCTGCGGTACGGCCCACGATAATAATAGCCTTATCACCGAACTCACGTGCCGTCTTAACCACGTCCGCGGAAATTTCCATTTCCTCCTGGCACCAGGGCTCAGATGCCCATGCGCCGTCACCTACGTCGTAGGGGTGATCTATTTTCCACTGATCGTATATAGCCTCAAGCTCGGGGTTTACGTTTACAAAATCAAGAGCCTTAAGCTCGTCAACTATGTTAGTTACGTATTTTACGTTTACAAGACCACCTGAGCCTGTTCCACTTTTATAATATTCCTTCTGAACTCTGCCAAAAACAGACACTCTGTCGCCCTTTTTGAAGGGAAGCATACCGTTGTTTTCAAGAAGAACTATGCCCTCCTTTGCCGCCTTAAGGGAATACTCCTCAAGCTCCACAAGAGGCTCTCTTTTAAGATTAGCAAGATCGTAGTTTTTGTAGTGACTTATTTCGTATTTCATATTACTCTCCAAACTGCTCCTTAGCCATTGCCAAGAGAGCTTCTTTTTTATTTTTTATTTTTTCTTCCATTACCATTTTCAGAAGATACGAAAGTATATCTCCTATGATCCTTCCTTTGGGGAAGCCTGCAGAAATAAGATCCGTTCCGTTTATATCAAGATCCTTAAGGGAAAAGCACTCCTCGTCCTCGATTATCTCCATGGCAAGACGGTACACCGTATCGTAATGCTCCGTCCTGTCGTATACGGGATTCTGAGCGGAGTTATCCGCCCTTTGAAGCTGTATCAGCTCAAAGAAAGCCTCCTTACCCATTCTGTTAAGTCTTTTCTTTATATAGATCTTATTTTCCTCAATTACGGTATCGTGGACCTTTACGAGAAGAAGCACCCTATCCTTTGTAAGATTATCGTACTTATACTCGTTAAGATACCTTCTTGCGATCTCCTCGCTTTTGTGGGGATGACCGTAAAAATGATGCTCTCCCTTTCCGTCGGTGCTGACCGTTTTCGGCTTTCCCGTATCGTGTAAAAGTGCCGCCAATCTCAAATGAGGCTTCGGCTCGATATTCTCAATAGCTACTGCGGTATGTGTAAGAATATCGTACACGTGGTGTCGGTTTTTTTGGTCAAAGCCCTGCATTTCTCCAATTTCGGGAATGATTTCTGCAAATATCTGCCAAAGATCGAGCAAAACGTTTTTTACGTTTTTCCCGCACAGAAGCTTGTTTATTTCCTCGGCAATTCTCTCCCTTGAGATCTTTTTTAAAAGATGTCTGAGCTCAAGCATTGCCTCTTTTGTGCTTTTTTCTATCTCAAAGCCAAGCGCGGAGGCAAAGCGTGCGCCGCGAAGGATCCTCAATGCATCCTCCGAAAACCTTTCATACGGATCTCCTATTGCGCGGATGATGTGGGCGTCAATATCGTCTTTGCCACCGTACAGGTCGATTATATCTCCCTCTCCGTCATAGCAAAGAGCGTTGATAGTAAAGTCTCTACGTGAAAGATCATCCTCTAAATTTCTTGTAAACTCAACGCTGTCGGGGTGTCTTGCATCCGAATATTCTCCCTCACAGCGATACGTCGTTACCTCTATGTTTTCTCTGTTTACCAAAACGGTTACGGTACCGTGCTTAATGCCCGTTTCTATAACCGTTTTGTCAGAAAAGATCTTTTTTGTTTCCTCGGGTGTGGCGCTTGTCGTAATATCAAAATCGTTAGCCGTAGCGCTAAGATACATATCTCGCACACTACCGCCAACTATATACGCCTCGTATCCGCTGTTGTGCAGACTGTCAAGAACGTATTTTGCGCCGTCACTTATTTTAAAATCGTACCTCATTTACACATTTCCAAAAAGGCTTCTTTATCTATTATCTTAACGCCAAGTGTCTGCGCCTTTGTAAGCTTGGAGCCTGCAGCCTCTCCTGCAAGAACGTAGTCGGTCTTCTTGGATACGGATGAGGACACCTTGCCGCCCCTTGCCTTTATCATATCCGCCGCCTCGTCCCTTGTCATATTTTCAAGAGTGCCCGTAAGGACGAAGGTAAGTCCCTCAAACTCGTTTGTGGTCTCCTTTACAGCTTCGCTGGTTACTACTCCCGCCGCCTGAAGCTTGGAAATAATGTATCTTGTAGACTCCATTTTGAAAAAGTCCACAACGCTTTGCGCCATTACCGCGCCAAAGTCCTCAATTTCCGTTATCTCCTCTACCGTAGCATCGTAAAGTGCTTCAACAGAGCCGAATTTGGAGGCAAGCTCAGCCGAGGCAACCTCACCGATATGGCGGATGCCCAAGGCGAAGATAAGCCTTGCAAGACCTGAGGATTTTGAATTTTCTATAGAGGTTATAAAATTATCTGCTGATTTTTCTCCCATTCTTTCAAGAGATGCGATCTCTTCCTTTTTAAGATAGTAAAGATCTGATGCGTCATGAATAAGAGAATTGTCAAGAAGCGCCTTTACCACCTTACCTCCAACGCCCTCAATATTCATTGCCTTTTTAGAGGCAAAATGCTCAATATTTCTTGCAAGCTGAGCGGGGCAAGCGGGGTTAGTACATCTTAAAGCGCCGAGAGTAAAGTCCTCTCCGTCATCAATAAAGTCCTTTGCATCGTCATAGGTAAGACCTCCGCCGCAGGAGGGACATTTATCGGGCATCTGGTAGGGCTGTTCATTTCCCTCTCTGTCCTCTTTAACGGAGGAAACCACCTCGGGAATAATATCGCCCGCCTTCTGAACGATTACGTTATCACCTATTCTTATATCTCTGTCGCGAATTATATCTATGTTGTGAAGTGTAGCGCGAGAAACCGTAGTACCCGCAAGCTTAACAGGCTCAAGCACGGCATTTGGAGTAAGAACACCCGTTCTGCCAACCTGTACGATAATATCAAGAAGCTTGGTTTTTTTCTGCTCGGGGGGATATTTATATGCAACCGCCCACTTTGGCGTACTGCTTCCCTCTCCAAGCTCCTTTCTCTTTTCAAGAGAATTTACTTTTATTACAGCGCCGTCTATATCGTAGGCAAGATTTACTCTGTTGTTACCCAAGGATTTTACTGCGTTTACGATATCGTCCTCGTTGGAGCTTATACAAAGCATGGGAATAGCCTTAAATCCAAGGGCGCTGATCTTATCAATAGTTCCCTTATGGGTGGTTATGGAATCGTCCATAAGCTCTCCGCTTTGGAAATTAAACACAAAAATGTCAAGACCGCGCTTTGCCGTTTCCTTTGAGTCAAGGCAACGGAGCGAGCCTGCCGCTGCGTTTCTCGGGTTTGCCCAAAGGGTCTCTCCATCCTCTTCCTTTTGTTTATTAAGCTTTTCAAAGGAGGAGTGAGGCATATATACCTCTCCGCGTACGGTGATATTAAGAGGCTCCGTAATTTCAAGAGGAACTGAGCGAATGGTTTTGATATTAGCGCTTACGTCCTCGCCAACGTTACCATCACCACGGGTAGCGCCAACTGTGAATACTCCGTTTTCGTACTGAAGTGACACGCTAAGACCGTCTATTTTTGGCTCAACGGAAAACTCCGTATCCTCTCCCGTTTCCGCCTTTACCTGTCTTATAAAGGCAACGAGGGATTCAAAATCAAAAACGTCCGTAAGGCTGCCCATTCGTACGGTATGCTTTACCTTTTCAAATTTATCAAGCGCCTTTCCGCCCACCCTATGAATGGGGGACGTAGGATCGTAGTACTCGGGGTGCGCGCCCTCAAGAGCCTTAAGCTCCTCAAAAAGCTTATCGTACTCAAAGTCGGATATTTCGGGGGCGTCGTTTTCATAATACCTTTTCGAATGGTACTTTATTGCCGTCCGCAGGTAATCAATTCTTTCCTTATCCTTCATAAGATACCTCATTAAATAAACATTCTTATGTAAATTATAACATATACAATAGAAAAAAGCAAGTAATCGCATTATTTTACATTTATATTTTAAGTGCGACACAATCATCTGTCAACTATTGTCTAAAGGTCGTTTGGTGGCATTTTCGGTCGAACGATTTATGTTGAATTGGTAAATTTTTCCGCTATAATGGAGTTATAAAAATTCAAGGAATGAGGAAGAAAAAGGAATGAAAAAATATTTATCCTGCATTATTTTAGTGATTTTATGTCTTATTTGCGCTATGGTATTTTACGCAAACGCATCGTCTATGGACGATAAGAATAACACCACCGTATCGCCCGATATCGACAAGGAGCAAGCAAAGCCCACAAAGGTAACGACTATCGAAAAAAGCGGAACAATTCTCAGCGAATATTATTCGGAAACGAATCTGAGAATCGAATGGAGCATCTACAAATACTTAAACGAGTCCCTTCTCTATTTCAGCGCGGAGGTATATCTTGACTCTGCCAAGGGCTCAAACGCTCCCCACAACGGATTCGTTGAGATAAACGGTGAAAAAACTGACTTCCGTACGGAATCCTTTACAAGCGGATCATATCTTATACACACCCACACGGGCACTCTTCAGTATGAGAGAGACCTTAAGATAGAAATAAACGTCCACCTTGATATAAATATTATGGACGATAACGGAGTTATTTTGTCCGAGCTTAACGCCTACGGAATCATCAACGCAACGGAGGACTATAAGAATATGGACAAAACGAAGCTTTTAAACGTTGCTCACGTTTCTCAGTTTCCCTCCTTGCCCACGGGTGATGAAATAACCTCACTTGGTACGGTGCTTAAGTTCCTTAACTATAACGTGGACGTAAACGACCTTTGCGACCTGTATCTCAGTAAGGGTCCCGTTGGGTTTACAAGCTTTTACGAGGCTAACGTTGGAAATCCAAGAAGCCAGTACAATTCCTACGGATGCTACTCCCCCGTTATAATTGACGCGGCAAAGAGATTTATTCAAGCAAACGGCGGCACGTCAAGGGTTACCGATATGAAGGGCTACAACCCCGATGAGCTTTACAGACAGGTATGGAAGGGCAATCCTATTATCGTTTGGGTATGTGAGGATTTTGAAATTACCCCGTCAATATCCCGCATTTGGGTCGTAAACGGTGAAACGCTTTATTTAAAGTCAAATATGGCTTGTATGGTGCTTACCGGCTACGATTATACAAAGAATACAGTCACTTTATCTAATCCCGCAGGCGGAATGATGACCGTGGATATGGACCTCTTTGAGTTGAGATACTCTCAAATGGGCTCCCAAGCCATTATGATACAGTGACGGCGCCGTCTGCCTTTGGCGCCCCGTATACCCTTTTCCCACGGAAGGCGGCTCTTATTCTGAGCCGCCTTTTGAAAAAGGAAAATAATTTAGAATTTTTTTCAAAAACCTATTGACAAAGGTTTTAGGGTGTGCTATTATATTAAGGCAAAAAGACAATAGTGCTTTGCGAGTGTAGTTCAATGGTAGAATTCCAGCCTTCCAAGCTGGTCGCGTGGGTTCGATTCCCATCACTCGCTCCATTTTTTTGTACCTGTAGCTCAGCCGGATAGAGCAACTGCCTTCTAAGCAGTAGGTCGGGGGTTCGAATCCCTCCAGGTACGCCATATATGGTGGGTATAGCTCAGCTGGTTAGA
>JAEIGA010019479.1_pt1 | contig 10348 bp, 10 predicted proteins | sample 9270691 | NCBI WGS metagenome assembly JAEIGA01 (sample SAMN17057246, study PRJNA624740) | gut metagenome | biome: biome; isolation source: fecal sample | host: Bos grunniens | place: China: Xizang | collected 2019
ACTTTAATGGGTGAGGAGATTTGGGCATTCAATAAGTTGGATGGCCAAAACTTTTGTGTAAAATATTCTCCTAAAAGAAAGGAGTTTGGGCCTTTTGGTAGTAGAAAACGATTAGTTGATGAAGGGGATGAACAGTTTGGAGATACTGTCAAGTATTTTAAAAACAGCGGAATACCTAATGAACTAATACGATTAGTAAAAGAGAATTCAGGAAAGAATCAGTTGTTTACGGGTGTTCAAGAAATTACATTTTTCTTTGAATGGTATGGCGAAAATTCTTTTGCGGGATTTCATCAGGAAGGTGATGAAATGCATTTAGCACTTATTGATGTTGATATTAAAAAGAAAGGATATATTGAGCCTAAACCATTTTATGAGATTTTTGGTAACAATGACATTATTGAAACTCCTGAACTAATATATCGAGGTAAATTGAATAACACTTTTATTGAGAGTATTAGAAATAATAATTGGACTCAGGATGGTTGTGAATACCCTACAGTTAAAGAGGGTGTGGTGTGCAGACGTTCCACCATTATGAAAGGTCAAAGGATGCCTAAAGTTAAGTTTAAAACTAATTGGTGGCTTAATGAATTGTATAAAACATATGATGAGGAAACTTGTAAAGAACTAGAATAATATGGAACAGAAAAAATTTAATGTACTCCTTAGGGATTTCAATAAAAAGAAGCCAACTTTTTATGATGTTCTCCCATATTTCAGAAGAGAATGGAAAGAGCGACCATATAATTGGGATAATGACTATAAAGATGTTCCCGTTAAGACAAAAGAGGAACTAAAGAAATGGATTAAAAGCCGTTCACAGTATCAGTTTTGGTCAAGATGTGAATATGAATTTCTTATTGCTAAATGGCCTTTTGGCGGGTGGCAACTAACTGAGGATATGGAGAAATTCTTTGCAACAAATCCTAACCTTAAAGACCATAAAACAAATATTGATATGTGTAATATCATTACTAAAGATATGGATATAATTGATGTTCACGAGCAGATTATGATGAACATTGATATTGTTACAGATATTCTTTATGATGAATTTTTAAAAGAAGACGCAAATTAATTTTGTTTTTAAAAAACTTGTTTGTATATTTGCAACATAGAACAAAACATACATTAACAATTTAATTCAGATTTATTATGGCAGATACAATGCTTTCTTTCAATGACAACAGTTTGTCAACAGATTTCCTTTCAATGGATGACCTTCGTAAGGCTTGCCCTGCGGCATTTAAGACATCACCTACTAACCCTAATGTGTCAGAGCGTTATGTACATGCTAATACTGCTACGGTAGTAGAAGACCTCGCCAAACTCGGATGGCAGCCTGTACAGGCTAAGCAGTGCCGCCCTAAGAAGAACTCAAAGGGTATCAGGTCTTTCCATATGATTGCCTTTCAGAATCCTGAGGTAAAGATTTCTAAGATGGTAGATAATCCAGATGGTTCTACCACTGAGATTGTGGATTCTTACCCACGCATTATTCTCACAAATAGCCACGATGGTTTCAACTCGTTCAAGTTTATGGTTGGACTTTTCCGCCTTGTTTGTTCAAATGGACTCGTGGTTTGTAGTGACGAGATGGTGAATATGTCAATCAGACACATTAACTATGACTTCGAGGCTCTTAGAAAGGTTGTTGCTTCAGCAATTGAGCAGGTACCTCAGATTACTTGCACAATGAATACAATGAAGAATACAACTCTTACTGAGGAGAATAAGAAGGAACTTGCCACAGCAGTTGTTAAGGTTCGCAAGGAGATGGACGACAATCAGCAGATTGAACTTGACGAGGCAACCATTATGGACATTCTTATGCCTGTAAGAGAAGAGGACAAGGGTGATGACCTTTGGACAGTCTTTAATGTTTGTCAGGAGAAACTTATCAAGGGAGGTTTTCAGGCAACAGGCAAGAACGACAAGGTAAGAAAGCAGAGGAAGATTACCTCCATTAAGAAAGATGTAGAGTACAATCAGCGTCTTTGGGAGATTGCCACAAGATTTATGCCTGCTACTGTAGCGGCGTAATAATTCATAAACTACTTGTTAAATGCACAAAAGATGTAAGCGGTCTTTTGTGCATTTGCTTTTTAATTATAAAATTTGTATATTTATATAAAATTAATAGACTATGAACGATTTGCAATTTATACAAAATTTTATTTCACAATTTAGTGATTTTTGTTCGTTTACAAATAATGATTATAAAGCGGCATATCACCCATCACTACACCCTAATGGTGTTTGTTTTTGGTTTAATCCGCCATTAAACGAAGAGAAAAAGAGTTATCCGTGTGTTAGTGGACATCTCTTATTAGGACACGATAATTCTGTTTTTGTAGAAGATTTTAATAGTGGTACGTTTTATAATATCACAGAATGCCTTGGTGATAGTTTAAAAAATGCTATATACTCGATAAAAAAAAGGACACAAATACAATAAAAATAACCGCTTTAAAAGCGGTTATTTTGTTTAAATGCGTCTTTAACTATTTGTTCAAATAAACTACCCTGTTGGCCGTTACCCATATTTACATTGTCATTATATAAGCCCTCCCTCTGTAATAAATCTCGTATAATTTTTTGTTTTCCATTTGAATTCCAATAGAATATATTTTCTAAACCAACAAGACTTTCAGCATATTTTCTATCTGACTCCGATATACTGGTTGAGCCTGGAAGTACATATATAAGTCTCCAATTAGGTCCTTTACGTTGCACGCTTTTTATTTTGGTTTTATCTCGTTGTTTATTATAATAAACATTTACCTCACCCATAAATCTAAGAGGGCTTAATATATAAAGCGGGAACTTAGAAGAATTTTCGTTAGTAAACAAATTATTGTGATACTTTGTGTTGCTAAGCAAATCGTATAATTCAGCATAATATCTTGAATCATCGGATTTATTATTCATATATATTTTTGCTTGTTCTAATAATATTTCATAAATAAACGGTTTAACACGTCTTTTAACTTGTTCTTCGCTAATATTACCCATCTCTCTAATTTTTTCAAAAATAGCATTTTTGATTGTGTCTACTCCTAAAAAGTTATCTCTTGTTGGGGGCACCCTAAATGGTCTAAAATGTAGTTCTCCTTGATATTCTACAGCATAAGTATGCTGATTATTTGGGTTTGTACAAAGCATATCAATAGATTGTAACCCCAAATCAGCATCCCTTTTAGTATTTTTTTGTTTTGTGTACCTATTATATTCGTAAACCCACTTGTATTTAGAATTTTGGCTTAAAAACGTATAAATATTTCTTTGTGTTTTGGGTTCATTACTGTTTGTGAAACACAAATAATCAAAAAATGTTAAATGTTCAACTCCATTTTCCCCAATAACACCAATTACGGCATTTTCATTAAAATCAGGGCACTTACCACCGTTTTCCTCTATAATTTTCATTGCCCGAGTGGCGGTAAAATTAGGGTCTAATATAGTTTTTATATCAAATGGAATGCCATTATAACTTTCTATATTGACGGTTTCCATAATAAAAGACAAGTCTTCTGAACGGTCTATAATTTGTGTAAAAGGAAGTAAAATTGTGGGAGTATTATTTTCTAAACCTAAAATACCAACTTCGCGTATAATTTTTTGTATATCAATATTTGTTAAGGATGCAAAAGGATTATATAACACATTATCGCCAACTTTATGGCTTAATGATATAATATTTTTATTTCTTAAAAATGAAACCCCGCCGTAAACATTAGCGAATAAAAATTTAAAACCTTTACAAATAAAAGGTAGATATGTTTGGCCATATTTTTCTTTTACATCATTAACAATATCAATAATATTATATGACTTATAACTCATAATGTATGCAACCAACCATAAAACATCTGATAAACACTGAATGCTTTGAGGCCCCATTATTCTATTCTTTGTGCTCTGTTCTTTTATCAAATTACACAATGTTTGTAATTCCTGATAAACAAATACTTCGTTTGAGTTAAAAAGAAAAGATTCTAATGCACTTATGTTTCCAAATGAAGTCTCTGTATTATCACTATTAGCGATATTAATATTTGTTAAAAAATCAGTGCATTTATTACGAGCAATACTACCGCTTTCTATTAACTTTTTAATTTCTGAATTATATCTTTCATTATATTCAGGTAAATTGGGCGCCGTCAAAGGTAATTTAAATATTTTTTGAGTGCAAAATAACAAATATTCATTTTTTATATTATATTCTGCCTTTATACTTGCTAAATACACTTGATAAAAATCATAAAAAACAGAATTGTCATCTTGTAAAAAAGGCTTTTCTATTGGTGTTTTTGGCCTTCCTTTTTGCATATACCTTACACGTCTTGCCATTAAACATATGTTTTTAACATAATCAACATCATTCTTATTTAACGAATTTCCACCAAATTCAATAAATAATTTTTTTAATGATGGTATGAAATTAGCATAAACTAATTTTTCGGCTTCTATTTTTTTTTGCTTATTAGCATCAAACATCTCTCTTGCATCAGGATGACTATCTCTATAACGCATCCTATATTGTCTAATCGTACCCACCGCTGACGGAAGCGAACTAAATTTTTTGTTTTTAGAAATTATATCTTGTACTTCTTTATCAGATAAATCTGTGCCAAAAGTATCAAAAAGTAAATCCCATAAATATTTTTTAGTAAATTGTTTTGCTAATTCTTTTTTTTCCTGTTTCTTTTGTTTTATCTCTGCGTTTTGTCGTGCTTTTTCTTGTGCTTTAAGTATTTTGTTATATGTTGGTATTTGATTTGCTACACGAAATTTATTTAATTGTGTATTAAAATTCTTTTCATTACCAAAATAGCCAGATGGTAAATCATTATATTTTAATTGTCCTAATTTAATTTTTTCAATATTGTTATTAAAAAAATCGGTTAAATCATCATATGGTCTACGGCCTTCCATTATTATAGATAATGTTTCATTAACCATTTCCTTTATATCATCTCTCGTAATCTTCATAGTCTCATACCATTATAGTATATAAATATCACGTTTTTCAGTAATAATATACAGCAAAAGCCCTATAATTTGCTTTTACAAATATTATTTTGTATATTTGCAACGTAGAACTAAAACATTAAAAAGAATGAGAATTAAGGACCTTGTAGACGTAAAGACTTTTAAGTATAATTGGGAATACATTGAGACTATTCCTGAGTTTGCAAAACTAAAAGAGTGTGAGCAGAGCACAAAATGGCACGGAGAGGGCAATGTATGGATTCACACTCAGCGAGTGTGTGAGGAGGCAGTTAATCTTTGTCATAAACTTGCTTGGCGCCACGAAACTACTTGGGCAACACAGTTGCTTGTTTCTGCCCTTTTCCACGACATCGGAAAAGGTGTTACCACTATTTTCAAGAAAGAGGATTGGCACGCATACGGACACGAGGTGGAGGGAGAGAAAATTACCCGTAAACTTCTTTGGGATGAAGGGTTCGAGGTAAGAGAACCTATCTGTGCTCTTGTTAGATGGCATATGGAGCCACTTAGAGTATTCGATAGCAAGCATTATGTGGAGAAAGTTCTTGAAATGTCTAACGTTATTCCATCTTGGCATATTCTCCTTTATCTCAAGGAGTGTGATGTTCGTGGCTCACAGCCATCAGATGAGAACGTGACTAATATTGACTTACTTAAGTTGGCAGACCTCAATCGTATTGCTTCACGCTTGAACTGTTTCTATTATGCAACAAACATCCCTCGAATAGGACAGTTGAGCCACAAGAAAACAGGAAAGAAGAAGATAACAGTACATATGTTATTCGGTCTTCCTGGAGCAGGAAAGAGCACAGCAATTAACGAGATAACCAAGACGCTTACAAACCGTCCATATACTATTGTTAGTAGAGACATAGCACGTTATGAACTCGGCTTTTGTAAGGAGGGTGAGAAGATGGTGGGCACCAATGAACAGGAAAAGGCAGTTTCAGAGTATTGTGATGATATGATTTTAACTGCGGCTTCATTTGGTGATGATATTATCATCGATAATACTAACCTTAAGAAAGCATATAGAGACAACTATCGTACACTTTTACAGGACTATGATGTTGTGTGGGTATATGTGTATGTGGAAGCGTCCAACTTGAGAAAGAACATCTCAAGAAGAGAGGGTATGATTAGCGAGTCTGTTTTTGAAAATATGATTCGTGGCTTTGAGTGGCCGAGCGCGGATGAATATGATATTCTAAAAATGTATTTAAATTAAAAAAATAATGAGAGCAAGAGCAAATTACGATAAAGTTTTTGAGGTACTTAAAAACATAATTAAAGGTACTCAATATGAAAATCACGTATTTACCGTTGGTGGTTGCGAAAGAGACCGCATAATCGGTGGCATCGTTAAAGATGTAGACATAGTTGTTGACCTTCCAAACGGAGGTATCGAATTTGCTCATTGGCTCAAAGAAAATGGTCACACAGAAGGTTCTGTTGTTGTATATGAGCATTTTGGCACGGCTATGTTCACTCTTAAAGAAGCACCTTTTGATACGATTGAAGCCGTACAGACAAGGAAAGAGTGTTATCGTGATATGGAATCACGTAATCCTGAGACTGCGTTTGGTACTATTATGGAGGACTGTCAGCGAAGAGATTTTACCATAAATGCCATTTATCGAAACATTTCTACAGGAGAAGTTTTAGACCTTAATGGAAAAAGTTTCTATGATATAAATCAGGAACTTATCAGAACGTGTGGAGACCCTGATATTATCTTTAGCGAGGACCCACTACGTATCCTTAGAGCCATAAGGTTTAAATCAAGACTTAATTTTACTATTGAGAAATCTACTTTCGTTGGTATGAGAAAACATCTCCATAGGTTAAGTATCATTTCGCGAGAAAGAATTACAGACGAGTTCACCAAGATGCTTCAAACAAGCGACGCATATAGTGCGGTGAAACTTCTATCTAATATTGAGGCTCTTAAGTATGTCATTCCTTGTGACCTTACGGAAGAGGAACTTAGCGATAGAATTTGGGCCTCAAGTGTCATTGATTCTCTTGATTTCGTACCAAAGAATATAGAGATACAACTATCTCGTATCTTTCTTAAGTTTACCGATAAGGAGACTGAGGATATTCTTAAGAAAATGAGAGTGTCTAATGACATAATTAAGGAAGTTATTTGGTATAAGAACCATAGTGACCATCGTGCAATTAGAACAATGAACGGTCTTAGAAAATTTATGTATGACTGTGAGAAACTTCCACGATTTATACATAGTCTAAGTATCCTTTCATTCTATGGTGTAGATAAGGCTGAAACGTATGGTTTTGCACTTCGTAACGTGGGAAATAAAATGTTTGGCTATAAATTACCTATTAACGGTAACGATGTGATGGAAGTCCTAAACATCAAAGGTGGTCCAATTATCAAGACAATTCTCGATGAACTTCTTGATTATGCGTTTTATGACCCTGACATTACTAAAGAAGAATGTATTAATTATATTAAAGAACATTATATGGAATAGGGAGACCATTTGGTTTTCCTATTTCTTTTTTGTATATTTGCAATGTAATTTTAAATGGTTAATAATATGACAATAGAGGAACTTAGAAAAAGCGGATGGATTGCATTTGAGTATATCAGAGGTAGCCACGCATATGGATTAAATACAGAGACATCAGACGAGGACCACGGTGGCGTATTTATATGCCCACCCGAGATGCTTATGGGTCTTCGTGGGCAGTATATTGAGCAGGTCGCCGACGAGAAAAACGATACAGTGTTCTATGAGTTTGGTAGATGGATTGAGTTGCTAATGAAAGCAAATCCTACTGCTCTTGAGAGTCTTTTTATCCCTGAAAGATGTATTATCGGAGAGGTTCATCCTATGATTCGTTATATTATGGACCACAGAGATATGTTTCTTTCAAAGGAGTGTTTTAAGACTCTTACAGGTTATGCCACTTCACAAATTGGAAAGGCTCGTGGTCTTAACAAGAAGATTGTAAACCCTGTCACAGAGAGAAAGGGTGTACTTGACTTTTGCTTCACCTTTAAAGGACAGGGTAGTGAGTCAATTAGTGAATTTCTAACCCGCAATAACCTTTCACAGAAATATTGTGGTCTTGTTAACATTCCAAATATGAAAGATGTGTATGGAGTTTATTATGACTTTGCTGCTTATCTTAAATTTGAAGATTTGGATGATGTAACTAAAAGAAACATTGTGTTCAAGTCGGGTCTTGTCGATGTTAACGATGTGGATAAGATATTCAACAGAATGGATAATAAGGAATTCTTTGGATATACAGGTATTTGTTCAGAGGATGGAGATAGCAATGAAGTAAGACTTTCGTCTATTCCAAAAGGAGAGAAACCAATTTGTTTTATGACATATAACAAAGATGGTTACACTTCTCATTGCAAGAAATATTGGGAGTATCAGGATTGGGTTAAAAAGAGAAACCCCGCTCGTTATGAGAACAACCTTGGTCACAACTACGACAGTAAGAATATGTGTCATTGTATGCGTCTTACACGAATGGGTAAAGAGTTAGCCCTTGGTGAGGGTTTCAATGTTGAGAGAACTTGGGACCGAGAGTATCTTCTTTCAATCCGTAATCACGAACTTTCATATGAGGCTATTATGGAGCGGGCGATGAAAGAAAGAGAGGAAATGGAGGCGGCTGCTATCACATCTACACTTCCTGATGTTGTGGATGTTAATAAAATTAACAAACTACTAATTGAAGCAAGAACAAAATTTTATAAGAAATAATATGGAAAATAACACACAAAATACGGAAATGGTTCAGGAGACTGAAAAACTGAATAATTCAAACATTATTAAGAATGTTTCATATGACCAAACAGAGATTCTTCATAATATTGGTGTCATTTATAATAATGGTTCAGACCAATTTGATGCCGATATGACGGCAAGTACTCTCGGATTTTATGGAAAGGGTAGGGGCAAATATGAAATCCCTGAGCCTAAGGTTCTTATGGATGTTTGTCCAACAAGAGAGGATATCTTGAAAATAGAAAAATGGGGAAGTTTACCACTTGAAGATAAATCCATAAAGTCTTTGGTTATTGACCTTCCATTTGTAATTTCTCCCGCCAATGCTCCATCAGCGGTAGAAGATAAAGAGGGGGCAAGTCTAATCTATAAGAGATTTGCAGGATACTATCCCGTAGATAATCTTTATCTTAGTTATTATCATTGGCTTTCCGAAGCATCAAGAGTACTTGAAGACGGTGGCATCTGTATTTTTAAGTGTCAGTCTTGTATTTCAGGCGGAATTAGGCATAATATTGAGGAGTTTAGTTTTATGGCTGCTCAGCGTCTTGGCTTTAAAATGGAAGATAAATTTACGCTTATAGCGAAAGCAAGACTTATTTCCCCTAATAGATATAAGTCAGGACAAAAACATTCAAGAAGTTACACCTCTCAGTTTCTTGTGTTTATTAAGGACCCAAAGAAAAAGAGTAAGGATTTCTTTTTCGAAGATATGCTTGACCGTTGCGAGCGTGAGGAAAAAGAAAATTATGTAAATGTAATTGAAAAGTAATATGAAATTTATAGAATTTGACAACGGCATAGTTAATACCAAATACATTGGTAAAATAGTACCAACTAAAGGTATTAATTCTTATAATGGAAAGTATGGCATTACGCTTATCTTGGACGGTTTTGAAAATATGACCGAATGGTTTGATGGGGAAACAGAACGTAATCTTCGCTTTACTGAAATTAAAAACACAATTTTATGATAGGAGTTTTTATGTACTACGTAAAACCACCATCTAATATTGAATATTTCTGTAAAAAGACAACTTCAAAAATTCTGTCCGAAGATGATGAAGTTATAGTTAGGAATAGACATATTTACTATATGCATCATATAGATGGTGATGATATAGACAAAATGGGGGACGAAGAACTTATGAAAAAAATTGTGGAAGAACACAATTATGCCATAAAATTTCCCATTACAAAATCTAAAAAAGGTTATAAAACGGCAGATGATTTATACTATATTCGTGTGGTAAGACAAAATAAGAAATGGTATAAAGATATGTGTGGGGTATAAAAAATGGGGAGACGTTCTGTCTCCCCTTCTTTATTTATAGTCCTAATTTTTCTTCAATTCTCTTAAGGCGGTCTTTCAATTCTTCATTTTCTTTATGTAATTTATCTACTGCTGCGAGAGCGATAATTGAAAGTTTTTCATAAGATACCGCCATCTTACCATCTTCGTTTTCAGAAACAAGTTCAGGGTAAATCTCTTTCAATTTCTGTGCAGAGGTACCAATTTGTTGTTTATTATCAGCATCTGTTTTCCAAGTATA
>JAEIGA010019480.1_pt1 | contig 10348 bp, 6 predicted proteins | sample 9270691 | NCBI WGS metagenome assembly JAEIGA01 (sample SAMN17057246, study PRJNA624740) | gut metagenome | biome: biome; isolation source: fecal sample | host: Bos grunniens | place: China: Xizang | collected 2019
GATGCTAAAATTGCAATTATCAAATATCCTATTGAATTAAAAGAGATTAACACTGATTCTAAAATTGACATAACCAGTCCTGATCAGTTCGAGGCTTTCCTGCTTCAAGAAGAACAGATGATTAAAGATTTAGTACAAAAAGTAATTGATTCAGGCTGTAATGTATTATTCTGTCAAAAAGGTATTGATGACATGGCAGAACACTACTTGAAAAAAGCAGGAATCATGGCTTACAAAAGAGTTAAAAAATCCGACATGGAAAGAATCGAAAAAGCAACCGGTGCTAAATTTGTAAGTGATATTGAGGATTTAACTCCTGATAAATTAGGTACTGCAGGTCACGTATATCTTGATAAATTATTTGACCATGAATTGACTTTCATCGAAGAATGTGAAAATCCAAAAGCTTCCTCTATTGTTTTAAGAGGCAGTACCCGTTATGTAACCGAACAAATCGCCAGAGCTATTGATGATGCTTTAGGTGTTGTTGCAGCTACCATTGAAGAAGGTAAAGTTCTTATTGGTGGAGGAGCTTGTGAAATTGATTTGGTAAAACAATTAAGAGAATACGGTGAATCTGTAAGCGGAAGAGAACAATTAGCTATTTTAAAATATGCTGAAGCTTTAGAAATCATTCCAAAAACCTTAATTGAAAATGCTGGATTAGATACTATAAACTTAATTGCTGATTTAAAAGCTGCTCACGAAGAATCAAAATTCATTGGTATTAACGTATTTACCGGTGAAGTGGTTGACATGAAAGATGCTGGAGTCATCGAACCGTTAAGAGTTAAAATACAAGCTCTTCAATCTGCAGGTGAAGCATCTGAAATGATTTTACGTATTGATGATATGATTGCAGCTAGAAATGCATTGGAATCTACTGGACCTGATGAGTCTGGTAATGATGCAAGTGGTATGCCACCAATGCCTCCTGCTCCCGGTATGGGCGGAATGCCACCAATGATGTAAAAATATTTTTACATCCTTCTTTTTTTTATTATTATAGCTTATTTTTAATTATACTATATTAAATTAATCTTTTTTTATTCTAAATAACTTTAAATCAATGTTTTTTCTTAAAATAGTCTTAAATTATATGTATTTTCATATGATAAGCACTACAATAACTGATTTCATTTTAGTATAGTTAAGTTACTTTAAATTATATTTCATATTGTCAAATCCTTTTAGAGGCATTTTCAACAATAATTTTACTTATTTCCTTATTTTCAGTAAGTTTTAACCTTATTTTTAAAAAATAAATAAGAATAAAGTTATTTTGAGAATAAAAAGGTTTATATAAGATATTTGTAATAAATAATGTTGAAGTGAGATAGTAGTCTCACTATTGTTTAAAAAAATTGTTATGGAGGTAAATTAATTTGAACAAACAATTATTACTCACTGTTTTTGTAGTATTTACTGTATTATTTTCAGTCAGTGCTATTTCCGCAAGTGAGATAAATGTTACAGATTCATATGCTATAAGCTTAGTAGATGACACATCAGATGCTTCAGTCCCATTGGAGAAAACAACTGATTCATCAGAGATTTCTGTATCTAGTGATTCAAATGTTGATAATGATTCATCTAAAGTTTCTCTATCAAGTGAAGAAGTTTTAGGATCTGAAAATTCAAATGTTTTATCAACATTAACGTATTCAAATGATGGTGTAAATGGGGTTATTGGTTTAACTGTATCATCCGATGATGTATACGGCGCTGCCGATAATGTTTCTTCTACTGTAAATATTGCAGACACTATCAAATCAAATGATGTTACTAAATATTATAAAGGAAGCACAAAATATACAGCAACATTCACCGATATTGAAGGAAATGTTTTAGCAAATACTAATGTTAAAATCGTGGTGAATGGTGCAACAAATACTGTAAAGACAAATTCCAAAGGTGTGGCTTCCTTAGCGGTCAATCTTAAACCTGGTACCTACAAAGTTGTTGCAACTAATCCAAGTACAAATTATCAATTAACAACAACTTTTAAAATTTTATCTACAATCACAGCAAGTGATATTACTAAAGTTTATACTGATGGAAAGAAATTTACTGCAACATTCTTAAAAAGCAACGGTAAAGCTTTAGCTAACAAAAATGTCAAGTTTAAGATTAATGGAAGAACTTATACTGTAAAAACTAACAGTAATGGTGTAGCTAGCCTTTCATTGACTAGTCTTGCAAAAGGTACATATAAAATTATTTCATATAATACAGATGGTTTAACTAAAACTAATACTGTTAAAGTAGTATCATCAACTACTTCCAAATTAACCACATCTGCTTATACTTTCATTAAAAGTGATACCAAAAAAATCAAAGCCACTTTACTTAACGGCTTAGGCTATGCACCGGGTTCTGGAAAAGTTATTAAATTTACAATTAATGGAAAAACTTATACTTCAAAAACTAACAGTAAAGGTGTAGCTTACTTGACCTTGCATAGTTTAGCTAACGGAGTATATACTATAATATATAAATTCGATGGTAATTCATTTTACAAAGCATCAAGTGCTTCAAATAAAATCACTATCTTACCAAGTAAAACACCTACTTTCACAGTTAAAAGTGGAACTACTTTTGCAAAAGATTTAGGAGGCACATTTAAAGTGGCCTTAACATCAGGCAGTCTTCCTTTAGCAAGTAAGGTGGTTACTTTAACTTTAAACGGTCAAACTTATACAAAAACTACTGATAGTAACGGAATGGTTTCTTTACCTATTTCATTAGCTGTTGGTAATTATCCTGTTACTTATGCTTATGCTGGAGATTCCAAAGTCGATGCAAAAAGCGGATCTTCAATAATCACTGTTAAAGAAAGAACAGCTTCATCTCTAACATGGAGCAGCAGCACTTCTTTCGAAAGCGGTTCACAAACTTTCAAAGTATTATTAAAAGATGCGAATAATAAAGCATTATCTGGTAAAGCTGTAAAATTAAGTGTAAACGGTAAAACTTACACTGCAACTACTTCTTCAACCGGTTATGCTACATTTAATGTAAATGTTGGTGCAGGTAATTATACTGTAACATACAAGTATGAAGCTCTAGACGATGTCGACAACCTTCCAAGCAGTTCCAGCCAAAAAATCAGTATTGTTAAATCAGAAAATGATCTTACTGACGGATATGGGTACTGGGTTTTCGGTGGAGACAGGAAGGAAGTTGATTTAAGTGCTCTTGCTTCCAAAGGAACTACTGATTTGTTCTTAAATTTCTATGCAATATCTGCTCATGGCAAATCTGCTGTTGAATCATGGATTGCATCAGCAAACAGTTTAGGAATGAGAGTTCATATCTGGATGCAGGCATTTTATGACGGCAGTTGGGTCAATCCTGTCAAAAACGGATCTCCAAACACTGCTTACTTCAACACTGTAATCAATGAAGCTAAAACATATGCTGCACTTAAAGGTGTTGCAGGTGTTCACTTTGATTACTTAAGATATCCGGGTACAGCTTATAAAACTTCTGGAGGAACCGCTGCTATTAGTCAATTTGCAAAATTAGCTGCAGACGCTATTCATAAAATAAATTCAAATCTTATTGTTTCATGTGCTGTAATGCCTGAAACAACCAGTAATATATATTATTATGGTCAAGATCTGTCTGCACTCAGTACCTATATGGATGTTGTAATTCCAATGGTATATAAAGGAAATTATGCAAAATCCACTTCATGGATTACATCTGTAACAAAATGGTTTGTAGAAAACTCCAAAGGTGCTGAAATATGGATAGGACTGCAAAGTTACAAATCCGATGATGATGTTACAAGATTAACAACAACTGAACTTACCAATGACGTTAAAGCGGCTGTTAATGCAGGCGCAACAGGTTCAGTTTTATTTAGATGGGGTATATCTAATTTGGTAAACTTCAATTCATTTAAAAGTTCATCCTCATCCTCATCTTCCTCTTCATCAAGTTCCTCATCAACTTCTGTTACAGTTGCAAATATTTTAGCTGCGGCAAATACCTTAAAAGAGTCAATCGCTTCCAGTGGAGTCATTCCTTCTAAAGTAACTGTAGGTGGAGTAAGTTATACTACTCCTCAATTCTTACACATGATGGCTCAGGCTATTGTTAATCTTAACGCTGGTAAAACTACTGCAGTATCTCCTGTAACTGCTTCAGCTCCTTCAAATCCTAGTGGAAGTGCTACAGGTCAGTTAGATAAAGCAGGTTATGCTGATGTTGCATCCAGAGTTGCTAGTTTCATAGCATCAAATAATCAGGCTCCAAATTATGCTAGTTCCGATTTGGGTCAGATTAGTTATGATAAACTGGTTGATGCATTTTCAAGAATATTGGCATATTACAAAACCAATTCACAATTGCCAGGTACAGTTTCAATAAAAGTGGTTGCAGCTAGCAGTTCTTCAAGCAGTTCATCTAGCAGTACAGCTACTCCTCAGTCTGGTTCAAGTTCATCTGGAAAAACTATTTCAATTAAAAACATATTGACCGGAGCTTCAAATTTGAAAACTTACCTTTCAGATAAGGGCAGTCTTCCAAATACTGTCACTGCTGGCGGAATTACATTCACCACTCCTGAATTCCTTTATTTAATGAGTCAGGCAATATATCAAATTGGAAATTCAAACTCTTCTGATATAGCTTATATTACTGGTGTAAGTTCTGCTGAATCTCCATATGGAGATACAATTAGCTCAGAACAATTAACTAAAGAAAATTACATTACTGTTGCAAATAATGTGGCTAAATTTATTAAAACTAATAAATTAGCTCCGAATTATGCTTCATCTTCATTAGGTAAAATCATTTATTCCGAGTTAGTGGATTCATTCTCCCGTGTATTGGCTTACTACAATACTAATGGTGCTTTACCTAATTACGTTGTTGTAACTTACGGATCAAGCAGCAGCAGTAGCGGAGTGTCAGCATCTGGTTCTGGTTTGAATCAGAAAAACACTGAAAGTGATGTTACAAAATATTTAAAAGCAACTACTAACTGTCAAGTTGGAAACAGTGCAATTAAATCAATTGTAAATACTCTTACAGCAGGATTAACAAGTGATTTGGATAAGGCTAAAGCTATCTACAACTATGTAAGAGATAAAGTTTCATACAGTTTCTATTATGATACTAAATATGGTGCTGTCGGTACTCTTAACGCAAAAACAGGTAACTGTGTGGATCAATCACACCTGGTTATTTCCATGTTTAGAACTGCAGGCCTTGCTGCTAGATATGTTCACGGAACATGTGTATTTACTAGTAGTGGAAGTACCTACGGTCACGTTTGGGCTCAAGTATTAGTCGACGGCCAATGGTATGTTGCAGATTGTACAAGTACCAGAAATTCATTTGGAGCTATTGCAAACTGGTATACAAGTTCATACAGTCTCCATGGAATTTATGCAAGTATTTCATTCTAGAAAAATAAGCTATTGGAAAAACTTTAAACCGTGATTAATATTAATTTATGAATCATTCTTTTTTTTATTATTTTTTTTGGATTCTATTTAGGTATACCAAAACTTTTTTATACTTTTATTCATATAAATTAAATCAACTATATTTACTAGGTGATTTAATGGCTGAGAACAAAAATATCAGTGAAAACATTGAAGAATATTTGGAAGTTCTCTATCGAAATGGAAGTAACGGAGAACAGGTTTCTACAACAACATTATCTAAAGATCTTGGGATTGCTCCTGGTAGTGTAACACAAATGCTTAAAAAATTAGAAAATTTAGGTTATATTAATTATACTCCTTACAAGGGCGCTACCTTAACTGATGAAGGTATGAAAATTGCTCAGAAAATTACTAGAAAACATAGAATTTTAGAGAAATTCCTATTGGATGTTTTAAAAGTCAAAGAGGAGAATGTTCATGAACAGGCATGTGAAATGGAACATACCTTATCTGATGAGGCTGAAAGGGCATTGTGTACAATGTTGAATCATCCAGACTTATGTCCCGACAATAATATAATTCCTGCCTGTAATTTTGATTTTGAAAGTTGTCAGGATTGTTTTTCACAAAAGGACTTTGATCAAATCATGAATAGGAAATTCAATTTATTGTCTGTTTCCGAGCTGACATCTAATTGTGACGGTGTTGTTTCTTTCATTCGTGGAAATGATGAACTTTTAGATGATATTGCGGATATGGATATTAAAGTTGGAGCACATCTAAGCTATGAATTCAAAGAAAATAGTCTTACTGACTATGTTTTAGTTACCATTGATGATAAAGAGTTAAATATTCCATTGGAAATGGCTAATAATATATTTATTAGAATTTAACTTTAATTTTCTTTTTTTACAAATATTTATATAATATTTATTTCAAAATTATTAGCATTAAATATAATATATTTCTTTTTAGGTGTTTTAATGCGCGGAAATTTATCTGAGGATATTGTTTCAATCAAAATTGAGGAAGGTAGTAAAAGGCCAGTTGCTTTACATGAAAAAAGTAAATTTGGTAAAATTGAAGCCGATTGTTTAAATCTTTCTTTAATTGAGGCATGTTATCTGTTGGAAAAAGGGCGTCTGGACATTTATGAAGAGGATGTTGAATGCAGTATAGGTTATTTGATAGACCTTTTAAAAGAGCAGAATAATTATGCGAAATATATTGTCTATCGCGATTTAAAAGACCGTGGATACATCATAAAGACCGGATTTAAATATGGCTCTGAATTTAGATTATATGACAGGGGCAGGTCTCCGGGTCAAGGTCACTCAGATTATTTAGTTAAAATAATTTATGAAAATTATAGTATTGAGGCTTTGGACTTTGCAAGTTACATCAGAGTCTCCCATGGTGTTAATAAAAAACTTCTTTTAGCTATTGTCGATGATGATTTTGATATTACATACTATAATATTGAATGGACTAGACCTTAATTTAAATTAAAGAAATCTATTATATTTCAACATGATTTTATATTTACTATTATAATTCTTGATGGTATTATTTATTTAAGAGATGTATGGGTGATAATGTGGAAAATTTAATTGATCCATGGGCATCATTTAGCCTAGATTATGATAAGTTGGTTAATCAGTTTGGTATTGGAAAGGTTTCAGACATATTGGACGACATTGAAAATCCTCCAAGATTAATGAAAAGAGGAGTAATTTTCGGTCACAGAGAATTTAACGAGATAAATAACTTAATTAAGCAAAATAAAGATTTTGCAGTAGTAACTGGTATGATGCCTAGTGGACAGATGCATATAGGTCATAAAATGGTTGTTGACCAGTTAAAATGGTATCAGCAAAAAGGTGCAATGCTTTCTTTACCTATTGCTGATTTGGAATCTTATGCTGCAAGAGGTATGAGCTTTGAAAAAGGCCGCCAGATTGCAGTTGATGAATATCTGACAAATTGGATTGCATTAGGTCTTGACCTTGAAAAAGACAATGTAAACGTTTATCTTCAATCCCAAAATAAGTTGTTGCAGGATTTATCATTCAAAGCGTCCAGCAAAACCAATTTCAGTCAGCTGAAGGCTATTTACGGATTCACTCCTTCAACTAATATTGCTCATATTCAGGCACCTCTGGTTCAGGTTGCCGATATTTTGCTTCCTCAGATTGAAGAGTTCGGAGGTCCGAAAAAGGTAGTTGTGCCTGTGGGCATTGACCAGGACCCTCATATAAGACTGACAAGGGACATTGCCCAAAAACTTAATGAAGAATTAGGATTTTTAACTCCTGCATCCACATATCACAGATTCCTGACAGGCTTAACCGGAGATAAGATGAGCAGTTCAAAACCTAATACTGCAATATATCTCAATGATGACACTAAAGAAGTTGTTAAAAAAGTCAAATCTGCCAAAACAGGCGGAAGGGAAAGCCTAAAAGAGCAGCAGGAATTAGGCGGTGAAGTGGATAAATGCGTTATATATGAAATGCTGCTTTATCACCTGATTGATGATGACGAAGAGCTTAAAAAAATCAGAACTGATTGTCTAAACGGAACATTACGCTGCGGTGACTGTAAAGTCAGAACCGCCGAGTTAATGGAAAAATTCTTCGACGAATTGCATGACAAGCAGATTGAAGCCCGTGAAATTGCAAAAACTTTGATATGATGATAAATGAAATCAAGGCTTCTTTCAGTGAAAATAAAAAAACAATTTTCCTCTCAGTAGCTATACTTTTCATTTCTCTGATTATGGGTTATGTTTTAGAACCCCATCTTTACAGTTATTTCAATCCTGTTGTTGAAGACCTGACCCAAAAGGTCCAGACAGGCACTTTAACATTGACATTCGCAGATATATTCTTAAATAACTTTAGAATTATATTCCAGATGTTTGTCTTTGGCATTGCCTGCTGCTTTTCAGCATTCATGCTGGCATTCAATGGATTTTTTGTAGGCTATTATATAGGCGCTTCCGATGATATCGTTCGTGTATTGCTGCTTATAGTCCCCCATGGGATTTTTGAGTTTTCATCAATTATTTTGGCATGTACAAGCGGTTTGGTGTTATTCAATTCCCTTTATATATTTTTAAAAACGTTATGGTTAGATAAAAATGAATCATTAACGCTGAGTTTGAAAAATGCTTTTAATGCATGCTCAAAAAAGATAAAGCATGCTGTTATAATATTTTTAACAGCTTCAATTTTAATGGTAATTGCAGGCATTGTTGAGGTTTATTTCACGATTCCTATTGCCGAGTTTATAATTAAATTTTTATAATATACTTTAAAAAAATAATAAATGTGATTTTATGATAAGATGTGTTTCATGTGGACAAGAATATGATGACGATGAAGTTATCTATACTTGCGAAAAGTGTGGATCAGTGCTTGAACTGGTCAATGAAATTGATGTGTCTAAGGATATCTTTGACGGTAGAAGAGATAATTTATGGAAATTTAAAGAATGCATTCCAGTGGACGAAACCAAAATCGTTTCTCTTGATGAAGGTGGAACTCCATTCTGCAAATGTGACAAATTAGGAGAAGAGCTTGGAGTAAACCTGTATGTTAAAGTTGAAGGTTCAAATCCTACCGGAAGTTTTAAAGACAGAGGAATGACTGTTGGAATGACTAAAGCTATGGAATTGGGCGTACATACTGTAGGATGCGCTTCTACAGGTAACACTTCTGCTTCACTGTCTGCCTATGCGGCCAGAGCAGGTTTAAGATGCATTGTATTTTTACCTTCAGGAAAAGTTGCTTTAGGTAAATTGGCTCAAGCCATGTTCCACGGTGCGGAAGTAATGTCCATTAATGGAAATTTCGATGAAGCTCTAGAAGCAATGACTGCACTTGCACTGGAAAAACATCTTTATTTATTGAATTCAATCAATCCGTACAGACTTGAAGGACAAAAAACCATTGGGTATGAAATTGTCCGTGATTTAGGCTGGCAAGCTCCTGACAGAATAATTTTACCTGTCGGAAATGCAGGAAACATCTCAGCTATCTGGAAAGGTGTAAAAGAGTTTTATGATGCAGGATTCATTAAGGATTTACCAATGATGACAGGTATTCAGGCTGAAGGGGCATGTCCTGTTACTAATGCTTTCAAGAAAGGAGATAAAAGAGTAGTTCCTGTGGAAAACCCTGAAACTATTGCTACTGCAATCCGTATTGGTGCTCCTGTAAGCGATATTAAAGCGTTGAATGCTATTTATGATTCAAACGGTTACTCTGAAACCGTAACTGATGAAGAAATATTGGATGCTCAAAAATTGCTTGCAAGAACTGAAGGTATTGGTGTTGAACCGGCTTCTGCAGCATCTATTGCAGGTCTTAAAAAACTTGTTGATTTAGGTGTTGTTGACAAGGGCGAAACAATAACTTGTGTTGTTACCGGACACCTGCTTAAAGATCCAAACACTGCTATTGATGCATGTACCCAACCGACACAGGTGGATGCAGACATCGATACTTTAAGGGATATTTTGATGCATAAATGAGATTTCCCTTGAAATCCTTCTTTTTATTTTTTTTAATTATATATTTTCTTTTTAATTCTTATTATTTCAAACTAAATTTGTAGTTTTTTTGTTTAAACTATTGTATGAAAAACATTTTTAAAGATAATAGAAAATATTTTCAGGTTATTATATCTTGCTTTATAGTGTTGAAATTTTTAAAAATCAACACTATTAAACCAATATATTTATATATAAGCAAATTTAGATTATCTATTAACAAATTAATGAGGTGAATATAATGAGTGAATTACCAATTGCTCCTGTAGGAAGAATCTTAAAAAATGCTGGTGCACAAAGAGTAAGTGATGACGCAAAAGTTGCTTTAACCGAAGCTATCGAAGATTACGGTAACGATATCGCCGCTAAAGCTGTAGGCTTTGCACGTCAC
>JAEIGA010019481.1_pt1 | contig 10347 bp, 3 predicted proteins | sample 9270691 | NCBI WGS metagenome assembly JAEIGA01 (sample SAMN17057246, study PRJNA624740) | gut metagenome | biome: biome; isolation source: fecal sample | host: Bos grunniens | place: China: Xizang | collected 2019
AATCACGCCTCCGTCCGGAGAGGGGCTGATGAAACTGTCATGTTTCTCCGCTGTAACGCCAGTTAGCGGCTGGAACCAATGTGTAAAATGAGTGGCGCCATGTTCAACAGCCCAATCCCGCATCTCCGCGGCAACGGCTTCGGCAACATCGTTATTCAGGCGTACATTCTCATCGATGGTCTTACGAAGAGAGGCATACACCTCGGCAGACAGTCTCGCTCGCATCACACGGTCATCAAAGACCAGCGATCCGAATAGTTCCGGTACATTTTTCTTGTCCATAACAGTCTCCTTCCGATCCGATGCACCACTGCCCGCCGCAAAGACTTTCTGCGGCACAGTGCCGAATCATTTCACATTCTTTCCGGCAAAACGAAAAAGGCGTCTCGGATTTCTCCAAGACGCCCTTGCCTTTACGTGTCATTTATACGCTCATTATTCTTTATTGTCAAGCAATTTTCTTTATATCTTTTATTTTTGCATTTGATTTAATGCATTTATACAAGTTTTTCACTCTTTTTAATTTTATTGTTGGTTCTTCTTCACAGTGGGAGGGCGCTTCACCAGCAGCAGGTGTTCCGTGGCCATGTCGTAATAGAGCGTCACCCGCTTGTGACAGACATGGGACACGTGGATGATCTCCTGAAGATCCGGATCGTCAGGACAGTAGTCCCCCAGCCGGTTCCGTTCCAGCTTCAGAGCCTCCGGATCGAAGGCCAGGGTGCTCCCCCCTTCAAATACGGCGGAATACAGGATCCCAGCCTCCACCAGGTCCTGGAAGATATGGCTTCCGTAGCTCAGTTCCGGAATATACCCGGCCCGGCTCTCGGAAACCTCCACGATGGCATTGAATTCACTGATATCCGAGAACACCGACGGGACTCCCAGTTCCGGTGAGGAAGTGCAGATGCGTCCCGGAGTGAGAAGCACCAGATTCTTGTTCTTTTCCCGGCAGGCCCAGTTGATGGCGGACAGAGCGTCTCTGACCCGGTACTTATCCCGGTATGCCATCTGATAATAGGCGATGGCATCGATATACACGATGCGGTCCACGGCGAATTTGCGGGAGAAGCCCATGGAGACGCCTTTCGTCTCCAGATAGGTCACGGCATCGGAACCGAATGTCGGTATCGACACCGGGTCTCCCTCCTGGGTCAGCTGCAGCGGACGGCACTGCAGCAGAGCGATCAGGTACTCTCCCCGGGGAGAGAGGTTGATGGTGTATTCGATGTCCACGGGATAGTCGTAGGCGGTCTGCAGAACACGCAGGATCCCCTTCATATCCTCCATGAGCTGCTCGTTTCGCACCATGCCCTCACAGGACAGATAGTAGATGCTCTCATACAGTCCACGGTCCCGGAAATCCCGTTCCGCATCCCGGTCATGGGAGTACAGGGCACGGATGAGATATTCCGGCAGCTGATCCTGAATCTTGTCCGCGGAATAGCGCTGCAGCGGTTTCGGTCCGCTGCCGATACCGTCGATGAGGCGCTGGGAATACTGATGTCGGTCGGCGTCGGTGGTGTACATGGTCTTCAGTGGCATGTCCAGGGACACGATACGGGGATAGGAATCCGCCTGACGGTCCACAGCGGCGGTACCCAGTCCCGCCACCAGACGCAGCATCCCCTCCTCCGGGTGTTCCACGCCAAGACGGTAGGGACTGATGGAATAGCCCACGCCGGCACAGGTAGGGGCCAGGAAGCCGGAGTGCCGGGAACCGGAGACACGCTGCACCAGGATGGACATCTGTTCGTCCAGATCCTCCAGTCCGCGGCGTTTCCGGTAATCCAGGGCGCTCATGCCCACGGTACTGGCGTATACGGTGCGGATGGCCCGCTCGAATTCCACCAGTCTCTCCTCCAGCGTCCCCTCGCTGCCGCAGAACACGGATTCGTATTTGCCCGCGAAGGCGTTTCCGAAGCCGTCTTCCAGGATGGAACTGGAACGGACGATAATGGGAGCGTTTCCGTAATACTCCAGGATCTTGCGGAATTCCGCCTCGATAGTGGGAGAGAAATCACCCACCATGATCTCCGAGGCGATCTGATCGGCCAGTGTAAAATAGCCTTCCTCCGTCTTCTGCCGGATCTTCAGATCCCAGAATCCGTTATCCACGATATAAGCGTAGAACACATCGGACCCGATATAGAAGGAGTCGTGGGGCTCGATACGGGCATAGATGTCCGGACGCAGGTTTTCGATGAGCTTCCGCGCCAGGAGCATGCCGCAGGCCTTGCCGCCGATCATGCCGGTGCCGATCATCCGCTTATGAATGGCAAAATAGTCCAGGGGCTGAAAATGCTCCTTGATGAGAGGCCGCAGCCGCTCGTCCCGGGTGAGCATGATATCACAGATGCGGCTGCACTCCTCCGAGACGTCCAGACCGCTGAGATACTTCATCTCCGTCATCTGGAAAAACCGCTCCCAGCTGTCGATGTGCTGGTTCTGGGTGCTCATGGAGCTCTCATCCAGTGCCCGGTAGAACAGACTGACCTCCACCCCTTCATTCAGCACCCGGAAGGATCCTTCCGACGGGTGGAACTCATGGGGATGGAACATGGTGGAGGAAGAACGCTCCCACACCTTCACCGGACGGACATAAAGGGTGTCCGGTGCATGCCGGTCCGGCAGCACATCCAGCAGCAGCTGGGTGGTGTCCCGGATCTGCTCGATGGCGGCAAAGGAATGCCTTCCCCGCAGCACCGGAAAATAGGCCACCGTATCCAGGGAGAACAGATAGGGGCACGTGAGATGGAAGAAGTTCCCCATCATCAGGTCCGTAGCCCAGGCTTCCTCCAGCTCCGACAGGCAGTCAAAGACATAAAACGCCTCCCGTCCCTCCTGTTCGATGATGCGGTGCACATCGATAGTGAAGGTCTCGAACCGGTGGGTCAGTTCCACGGGAATGATGCGCAGGCCCTCCATGGGTTCCAGGATGGGCTCATGGCCGGAGAAGCGCACATAGATCAGATTGAGTTTCTCCTCAATGCACTGCCGGGCAAAGGCCTGGGCAAAAAGCTTGTATTCCTCCAGGTTGGATACCTGCCAGACCACATTGTCTCCCAGACGGATGTTATCCAGCACTCCGTCCAGTTCCGGAAAGCCGGAACGGATCCGGTCAAACGCCTTCATGGGTATTCCTCCTTCCTTCGTATGTTACATATTGGTATACCCTTCCAGGTACTCATCCACCGCTCGTGCGCAGGCCCGTCCTTCGGCGATGGCCCACACCACGAGAGAGGCCCCCCGGCGCATGTCGCCGCAGGCAAATACCTGAGGGTCTTCCGTCTGAAACTCCGCCGAACCAAGATGTCCCTTCCCGTCCAGGGAAAGTCCCATGGCCGCGGCGGTGTCCTCCTCGGCACCGGAAAAACCAAGTGCCATGATGAGGAGGTCGGCCGGAAGAGTCTCGGTTTCCTCTCCGGTCTTTACGGTGACACTGATGAGATTTCCATTCTCATCGGTATTCAGGGACTGAACGGTGGTGCCGTACCGTCTCGGATCTCTTCCCTGCAGGACCCGGGATTCCTCCTGACCGTAGTCCACCTTTTCCGCGGTGGCCCGGTACGGCCACACCCGTGGTGTATCCGCCGGCCGGGGTTTCCGTACCAGCTGGGTCACGGAGGCACAGCCATGACGGAGGGCGGTTCCCACACAATCGGTGGCGGTGTCGCCGTTGCCCACCACGATGACCTGTCTGCCCTTTGCGCTGCGGAGGCTCTGCTCTCCGGCGAGGACCGCCTTCGTGGAGGCGGTGAGATACTCCAGTGCCGGCAGGACTCCCTGCACGCCATCCGTATCCACTCCCAGTTCACGGGGCTTCCGGGCGCCGCAGCAGAGCACCACCGCGTCGAATTCCCTCTTCAGTTCCTCACCGGTGAGATCCTCACCAAGCTGACGGCCGCAGCAGAAGGTCACTCCTTCCGCCGTCATCTTCTCGATTCGCCGCTGGATGACGGATTTATCCAGTTTCATATTGGGGATGCCGTACATGAGGAGTCCTCCCGGACGGTCATCCCGTTCAAAGACAGTGACCCGGTGGCCGCGGCGGCACAGCTGGTCTGCCACTGCAAGACCCGAAGGTCCGGATCCGATGACCGCCACATGACGGTCCGTCCGCAGCGCGGGAAGCCGGGGCGTCATCAGTCCGTGATCCCAGGCCCTTTCGATGATGGCCAACTCGTTGTCCCTTACGGTGACGGGATCCCCGTTTAGTCCGCACACACAGGCGTTCTCGCACAGTGCCGGACAGACTCTCCCGGTAAACTCCGGGAAGTTGTTGGTCTTCAGAAGTCTCGACAGGGCATGATTCATGTTCCCGGCAAAGATCTCGTCATTCCATTCGGGGATGAGATTGTGCAGCGGGCATCCGTACTCCGACTGGCAGAACGGAACGCCGCAGTTCATGCAGCGGCCGCCCTGTTCCCGTCTCTGATCCATGGGCAGGCTTCCCTTGAATTCCCGGAAATCCTCCACCCGTTCCCGGACATCGGCGCAGGGCCGGTCCGTCCGGACATAATCCAAAAATCCTGTAGTCTTTCCCATTTATCCCACCTCTTCTCTGCGGATCTCGTTGAAGGCTTCCAGTTCCGCCTGGGAACGGGTCAGGCCCTTCTCCTCCCAGCGGCCGATGGCCGCCAGCATCCGGCTGTAGTCGTTTGGCATGATCTTCTTGAACAGGGGGATCTTCTCCTCCCAGTGCTCCAGGATCTCCGTGCCCCGGGGAGACCCGGTCTCCTTCACGTGGCACTGGATCATGTCCTTCAGTTCCGCAATATCGTATTTGCTCGTCACCTCGGTCATGGTGACGTACTCCTTGTTGAGTTTGAGATACAGTTCATGCTTTTCATCCAGCACGTAGGCCACGCCGCCGGACATGCCCGCGGCAAAGTTCTTGCCCGTGGAGCCCAGCACCACGACGCATCCGCCGGTCATATACTCGCAGCCGTGGTCCCCTACGCCTTCCACCACGGCACGGGCGCCGGAGTTGCGTACGCAGAACCGTTCCCCGGCGATGCCGCTGATGAAGGCTTCGCCCTTCGTGGCACCGTAGAGGGCCACGTTGCCGATGATGATGTTCTCACCGGGATCTGTCGGAGAATCCTCCGGTGGCCGGACGATGAGGCGTCCTCCCGACAGGCCCTTGCCGAAATAGTCGTTGCAGTCTCCCGTGAGACGGATGGTCATCCCCTGCGGGATAAAGGCGCCGAAGGACTGTCCTCCGCCCCCTTCCGCTTCTACGTTCAGTGTGTCATCGGGCAGGGTGCCTTTCTGCTTGGTGATCTCCGAACCCACGATGGTGCCGAAGGTGCGGTCCACACTGGAGACCCGGACCTTCACGGTCTTGGGCTTTCCGGATTTGATGCTCTTCCGGAATTCCGGCAGCAGCACCTGCAGGTCCTTCGTATTCTCCAGCTTGAAATCGTAGACGGCTTCCGGATTGAAGTGCACCGGACGGTCGTTGCCGTGGCCCAGGATGGTGTCGAGACACACCCGGTCCATAAGGGACTGGGGCAGATCCTCCCGGCGCTTCAGCACCGATTTGCATCCCACCAGTTCCTCCACGCTGCGAACGCCCAGACGGGCCATGATGGTGCGCAGCTGTTCGGCGATGAAGAGCATGAAGTTCATGACATATTCCGGTTTTCCCCTGAAGCGGCACCGCAGGTCCGGATTCTGGGTGGCCACGCCTACGGGACAGGTATCCAGATTGCAGGCGCGCATCATGACGCAGCCCATGGTCACGAGAGGTGCCGTGGCAAATCCGAACTCCTCCGCTCCCAGTACCGCGGCGATGGCCACGTCCCGGCCGGTGAGGAGCTTTCCGTCGGTCTCCAGGATGACCCGTTCCCGCAGCCCATTCTCAATGAGGGTGCGGTGGGCCTCACTGAGACCCAGTTCCCAGGGCAGTCCCGCGTCATGGATGGAGCTGCGGGGCGCCGCACCGGTGCCGCCGTTGTAACCCGAGACCAGCACTACCTGGGCACCGGCCTTGGCCACACCGGAGGCGATGGTGCCGACGCCGGCCTCGCTGACCAGCTTGACGGAGATCCTGGCATCCCGGTTGGCGTTTTTCAGATCGAAGATCAGCTGTGCCAGATCCTCGATGGAGTAGATATCATGATGAGGCGGCGGCGAGATGAGGCTGACGCCTGTGGTGGAGTAGCGGGTCCTGGCGATCCAGGGATACACTTTCTGTCCCGGCAGATGTCCGCCCTCACCGGGCTTTGCTCCCTGGGCCATCTTGATCTGGATCTCCCTGGCGGAGCACAGATACTCGCTGGTGACACCGAAGCGTCCCGAGGCCACCTGCTTAATGGCGCTGTTACGTTCCGTTCCCAGTCGTTCCGGCACTTCCCCACCTTCGCCGGAGTTGGATTTTCCGCCCAGACGGTTCATGGCGACAGCCAGGCATTCATGGGCTTCCTGAGAGATGGAGCCGTAGGACATGGCGCCGGTCTTGAACCGTTTGACGATACTCTCCGCCGGTTCCACTTCCTCCAGGGGGATGCCCCCGTCTTCGGGATAGTCGAAATCCAGCAGACCCCGCAGGGTCTGGGGTGCCCGCTCCTCGTCGATGCGGCGGGCATAGGAGAGGAATTTCTCGAAATCCCCTTCCCGGCAGGCCTCCTGAAGCGTCACGATGGTACGGGCATCGTACAGATGCTCCTCGCTGCGCTCCCCTTCCCGCATCTTATGGAATCCCACACTGTCCAGAGAGGTATCCACTTCCAGATCCAGAGGATCGAAGGCATGGTTGTGGTGGTATTCCACCGCCTGTCCGATCTCCTCCAGGCCGATGCCTCCCACCTTGCTCACGGTGTGGGTAAAGTACTTGTCGATGACATCCTGACGGATGCCCACTGCCTCAAAGATCTGTGCCGACTGATAGGACTGGATGGTGGAGACGCCCATCTTGGAGGCGATCTTCACGATGCCCCGCAGCACGGCGTGGTTGTAGTCGTCGATGGCGGTATGGCTGTCCTTGTCCAGAAGGCCCAGTTCAACGCACTCCTCGATGCATTCGTGGGCCAGATACGGGCAGATGGCCCGGGCGCCGTAGCCCAGCAGGAGTGCGAAGTGATGCACGTCCCGGGGATCCGCGCTCTCCAGGATGATGGAGATGGCGGTGCGCTTTTTCGTACGCACCAGATACTGCTCGATGGCGGACAGAGCCAGCACGGAGGGAATGGCCACGTGGTTCTCATCCACTCCTCGGTCGGAGAGGATGATGATGTTGGCCCCCTGTTTGTAGGCCTTGTCGCAGGCGACATACAGCCGGTCCACGGCACGCTCCAGAGGTGTGTTCTTGTAATAAAGCAGAGACACGGTCTCCACATGGAAGCCGTCCTGTTTCATGTTCTGGATCTTCATGAGATCCAGCCGCGTCAGGATGGGGTTGTTGATCTGCAGCACCCGGCAGTTCTCCGCCTTTTCCTCCAGGAGGTTGCCGTCGCGGCCGGCGTACACCGTGGTATCCGTGATGCACTCCTCCCGCAGCGCATCGATGGGCGGGTTCGTCACCTGGGCGAACTGCTGCTTGAAGTAGTCGAACAGGGGCGGATACCGTTTGGACAGCACCGCCAGAGGCACATCCAGGCCCATGGAGGCGGTGGCCTCATGCCCGGTGCGGGCCATGGGGATGATGGCGTCTTTCACCTGCTCGTGGGTATAGCCGAACGCCCGGTACAGCCGGTCCCTCTCCTCCTGGGAATGGGAGGGCACCTGGGCGTTGGGGATGGGAAGATCATGCAGCTGCACCAGATTCTGATCCAGCCACTCGCCGTATGGCTGGCGGGAGGCATAGTATTCCTTGATCTCATCGTCCTCCAGGATCTTCCCCTTCACCGTGTCGATGAGGAGCATCCTTCCTGGACGGAGACGGTCCTTCTTCACGATGTGTTTTTCCTCCAGATCCAGCACGCCCACCTCGGAGGACAGGATCAGGCGTCCGTCATCGGTAAGATAGTACCGGGAGGGCCGCAGGCCGTTGCGGTCCAGCACCGCTCCCACCTGTTCGCCGTCGGAGAACAAGATGGCCGCCGGGCCGTCCCACGGCTCCATCATGGTGGCGTAGTAGCGGTAGAAGTCTCTCTTTTTCATGCTGATGGTCTTGTCGTTTTTCCAGGGCTCCGGAATGCAGAGCATCATGGCCAGCGGCAGATCCACTCCGTTCATCACCAGAAATTCAATGGTATTGTCCAGCATGGCGGAATCCGAACCCTCCGCATTCACCACGGGAAAGACCCGGTCCATGTTCCCCCGCAGTGCGGGAGCGGACATGGTCTCCTCACGGGCCAGCATCCGGTCCACGTTGCCGCGGATGGTGTTGATCTCCCCGTTGTGCAGGATGAAGCGGTTGGGATGGGCACGTTCCCAGCTGGGCGTGGTGTTGGTGGAAAAACGGGAGTGCACCATGGCGATGGCGGAGGTGTATTCCTCCGACTGCAGGTCCGGATAGAACCGCCGCAGCTGTCCCACCAGGAACAGTCCCTTATAGACGATGGTGCGGCTGGACATGCTCACCACATAGGTGTTGTCGTTGGACTGTTCGAACTCCCGCCGCGCCATGTACAGCCTCCGGTCGAATTCCAGTCCGGTTAACGTCTCCGCCGGGCGGCGGATGAAGCACTGCTGGATGGTGGGCATGCATGCCAGTGCCGTGGGGCCAAGGATCTCCGGACAGATGGGAACGTCCCTCCATCCCAGAAGCTCCATCCCCTCTTTCTGCAGGATGACCTCCAGCATCTTCTTGGCCTGGCGGCGTTTCAGGGATTCCGTGGGAAAGAAGAACATGCCTACCGCGTAATCCCCGGCATCTCCCAGGGAGATCTCCAGATCGGCGGCGGCCCTGGAAAAGAAGCCATGGCAGATCTGAAGAAGGATCCCTACGCCGTCTCCCGTCTGCCCGATGGCATCCTTGCCGGTGCGGTGTTCCAGTCTCTCCACGATCTTCAGGGCGTCATCCACGGTCTGATGGCTCTTTCTGCCGCGGATATCCACCACCGCTCCGATGCCGCAGGCATCCCGCTGGTCGATGGTCCCGTATCGCAGCCACTGTTGGTTCGTCATCATGTTCCTGTTCCTCTCTTTCCGGACACGCCCGGGACGGCAACTGGCGGCCATGCCGGGCGGCTCTTTGATCCCTTCCGGGTCCTAAATACAATAAAAAAAGACACCGGCGGACAGGGAGAGGCCCTCCCTGAGACGTCGGCGTCTTCATTTTCTTATAGGATACCGCTTTTTGAAAGCCTTTGTCAATTCGTCAAGGTGTAAAAAAAAAGCCTTCCGTCAGGGCATATAATTGCTCACATTGTAGTTGACAGTATCGATGCACATGTTATAATTTAAACATAATTTGTTTTTGTTTCGATGCATTTTGCTCATTATCTAGTTTTTATGCATTTATTTTAATTTTTCTGCAAATCAGGTTCCGGAGACCGGTCACCGGCATCATTCCGGAACATCAGAGAGGAGTCTTTCCCAATGAAATACACCCCGAAAGATGTCATGGACTACGTGCGGGAGGAGGACATCAAATTTGTCCGTCTGGCCTTCTGCGATGTCTTCGGGCGGCAGCGGAACATCGCCGTCATGGCCAGTGAGCTGCCCCGGGCCTTTGAATACGGCATTGCTATCGACGGTTCCGCCATCGACGGATTCGGAATGTCCGTACGGTCGGATCTGCTCCTGCATCCCGATCCCGGTACCCTCTCCCAGCTCCCCTGGCGTCCCCAGAGAGGCGGAGTGGCTCACATGTTCTGTGACATCTCCAACCCCGACGGTTCGGTGTTTGACGGAGATACCCGGGCGCTGCTGAAAAAGACCGTGGAGGAAAGTGCGGCCAGAGGCATCTCTTTCCAGCTGGGTACGGAGATCGAGTTCTATCTGTTCAAACAGGACGAAAACGGTGAATCGACCCTGGAGCCCATCGACACCGCCGGCTACATGGATATCGCGGCGGAAGACAAGGGGGAAAATGTGCGCCGGGAGATCTGCCTGACACTGGAGCAGATGGGGATCCATCCGGAAGCTTCCCACCATGAGAGCGGACCGGGACAGAACGAGATCGACTTCCGCTACGCCCCCGCTCTCACCGCGGCAGACAATGCCGTCACCTTCAAGGCCGTGGTGAAGACCATCGCGCAGCAGTACGGTCTCACCGCCGATTTCTCTCCCCGGCCGCTGATCAACCGGGACGGAAGCGGCATGCACATCAACCTCTCCGGTTCCTGTCCGGACATTGAGGACACCATTCCTCCCATGGTGGCGGGTATCCTCTCGCGGGTCCGGGACATGACCCTGTTTTTAAACCCCGTAGAGAACTCCTACGCCCGTCTGGGG
>JAEIGA010019482.1_pt1 | contig 10347 bp, 11 predicted proteins | sample 9270691 | NCBI WGS metagenome assembly JAEIGA01 (sample SAMN17057246, study PRJNA624740) | gut metagenome | biome: biome; isolation source: fecal sample | host: Bos grunniens | place: China: Xizang | collected 2019
GATGGATATTTGATATATTTATCAAACGTAAACCAACGCAATATAGATGCACACCATTGTGCACCACGCATAAGAAAATACGTACCCGCAACAAAAATAATCGCGTGCATAATTTCTGATTGTGGGGTCGATTCTAAAACTTGGACTGTATTTTTTAAGTAATATGCAGGCAACACAAACAAACCAAATGTATCAATGATTGCAAGCACAGAATACAACAATACAACCCAACCACAATAACGCCAGAAATTTTTGATATAGAACCCTAAGACACTTGATGGAAACTGCATAACACACCTCTAAATACAGCCTTTTTATTGTATCATAAAAAAGGTCTAAAAAACAGTGATTTTATTTGCAATAACAGAAATATGTTCTATAATTCGCACTGCGAAGGAGAAATTGTTCTTTTGTGTATCTGTCACAGGGTACAGAAACGAATGATTTTTCTTCGCAAGAAAACAAAAACATAAAAAAACTATGGAGAAAATAAATGGTATTTGGCTTATTTAAAAAAGACGCTAAATTAAACAATCCTGTTGCAGTAGAAATCAAATATGGTGATGAAACACTGCGTTTGGAAACAGGTCGTATGGCAAAACAGGCAAACGGTTCTGTTTTGGCAACAATGGGTGAAACAATGGTTTTGGCAACCGTTTGTGCAGAAAAAGCAGCAGTCGAAGGACAAGACTTCTTTCCATTAACTGTTGACTATCAAGAAAAATTTGCATCAGCAGGTCGTATTCCTGGTTCACGCGACAGACGCGAAGGCAAGGCATCAACAGCAGAAACATTAACTGCACGTTTGATTGACCGTCCAATCCGTCCATTGTTCCCAGAAACATTTAAAAACAAAGTTCAAATTATCGCTCAGGTATTTTCATACGACAAAAAGAATCAACCTGACATCTTGGCAATGATTGCTTCATCTGCTGCATTGGCATTAAGTGGTGTTCCTTTCCAGGGTCCAATTGGTGCTGCACGTGTTGGCTATGCAGATGGTAAATATATCTTGAACCCATCGAAAAAAGCGGTTGAAGAATCTGAAATGGATTTGGTTGTTGCTGCGACAAAAGATGGCGTATTGATGGTTGAATCTGAAATCGGCGAATTGGACGAAGCAACAGTATTAGGTGCTGTTAAATTCGGTTTCGATGAACAACAGAAAGTTATCGCTGCAATTAACGAATTGGCAGAAAAAGCCGGTAAAGAACGCTGGGAAACACCAGAAAAAACACCAGAACAAATCACAATGGAAGAAAACTTTGAAAGTTTTGCTGGCGATATCGAAGCAGCATTGCAAATCAAAGAAAAGTTGGTTCGTTTGGAAACATTGGCATCAATTCATGCTGCTGCCAAAGCACGCATTCCTGAATTGTTCCCAGAATCTATTCGTGCAACATCTACGTTGGAATCTTGGGCAGACGAAGTTATTGAAAATCTGACAGCACGTATTATGCGTGGCAATATCTTGGCTGGTAAACCACGTATTGACGGTCGTGATAACAAAACAGTTCGTCCAATTGAAATTGAATTGGGTGTTCTGCCACGTGCACATGGTTCTGCATTGTTCACACGCGGTGAAACACAGGCATTGGTATCATTGACATTGGGCGGTGGCAAAGATGCATTACCAATCGAATCACTGGACGGTGCCGAAGAACGTGACTTTATCTTGAATTACAACTTCCCAGGTTATTCTGTTGGCGAATGCAAAGGTCTGAAATCCCCAGGTCGTCGCGAAATCGGTCACGGTAACTTGGCATGGCGTGCTGTTCACCCAATGGTGCCATCACGCAGCGAATTTGATTATGTAATTCGTATCGTATCCGATATCTTGGAATCAAATGGTTCTTCATCAATGGCAACAACATGCGGTGCAACATTGGCAATGATGGACGGCGGTGTTCCAATGAAACGTCCAGTTGCAGGTATCGCAATGGGTCTGATTAAAGAAGGCGATGATTACGCAATTCTGACAGACATTTTAGGTGACGAAGACCACTTGGGCGACATGGACTTTAAAGTAACAGGTACAGACCAAGGTGTTACAGCATTACAAATGGATATTAAAATTACTTCTATCACATTTGAAATTATGGAACGTGCATTGGCTCAGGCAAAAGATGGACGTATGCACATCTTGGGCAAAATTGAAAAAGCCATCAAAAAACCACGTGAATCTGTGTCTGAATATGCACCACAGACATATACAATGAAAATCAATCCAGATAAAGTTCGTGAAGTTATCGGTAAAGGTGGTAGTGTTATCCAAGCCTTGGTCCGTGAAACAAACACGATTATCGATTTGGAAGACGATGGTACAGTTAAAATTATGGCTGTTTCAAAAGAAGATGCTGATAACGCAATCGCACGCATCAAAGACATCGTTGCAGAACCAGAAGTTGGCCAAATCTATAAAGGAACAGTATCTGGTATGAAAGACTTTGGTCTGTTTGTGAAAATCATGAACGGATTCGAAGCAATGGTTCATATTTCTGAAATCACTGGTGAACGTATCGCAAAAATCGAAGACACAAAAATCAAAGAAGGCGATACAGTTTACGTTCGTTTCTTGGGTGCTGACAAACGTGGCAAAACACGTATGTCTATGGTCGGAATTGACCAGAAAACTGGCGAAGAAATCAAGAAATAAGGGTTACAGTAAATGAAACCTGAACAATTAACTTGGACAGACGAACAATGGGCAGACCACATGGACTGCCCAGTTCAAGAAGTTCCAAGCATCAGAAAATATATGACTGAAAATTTTTTTCCAGCAATTGCATGTAACAAAGAAACAGGCGAATATTATTTTGCTATGTCAAAAATGGATACAAGTTTTGCAGGAACAAAACGTGTTTTACCAATGATAACTGGGAAAGAAAAATTTTCTAGTTTTGAATCTGCTGCAAAAAATGCAAATCAAAACATTATTCCAAAACTAGAATTAAACAGATTTTGGTCATGGGCATTGGACGTTCCACAGCGTGCATTGCAAATGTTACATGTAAAGGAGAGATAATATGGATATGGAAGCATTGATGGCACAGGCGGCTGAATTGCAAAACAAAGTTGCCGCGGCCCAAGAAAAATTATCACAGACAACTGTCAAAGGCGTATCAAGTAATGGTGCATGTGTTATTGATATGACAGGCAAATACGATGTGTTAAAGGTCGCAATTCATCCTTCTTTGTTACCACATGGTGTTGATGTTGTTTCTGAAACAATTTTATCCGCAATTCAAGATGCAAAACAAAAAGCAGATAATATCATTGATAAAATAATGGGCGAAGCAACCGCAGGTATGCCAATGCCACAATAATAAAAAATTAACCGGTGTTTACCGGTTTTTTTATAACTTGTTTTTTCATACGTATTAAATATTTGCATTTATATTTTTCTTTGTTATAATCCGTGTGCTTTGGGTGGTTAGCTCAGTTGGTTAGAGCGTTACGTTGACATCGTAAAGGTCGTTGGTTCGAGTCCAATACCACCCACCAGTTTTTCTTAAAGGATAAATAAATAATGCGAATGCAAATTTAATCTTAACACAACAATCAACGGGAATCATAGTGGACGCCCCGTTGGCGTCTATTTTTTTAATAATACAGGCAAAGGAAAAATAAAAATGGCAAAAAAATATTTAATTACATCTGCATTACCATATGTAAACGGAGAATTACATTTGGGACATTTAATCGGTTGTTATTTGCCAAGTGATGTTTACGCACGTTTTTGCCGTGCATGCAATCGTGATGTTTTGTTTGTATGCGGTGCTGACGAACATGGAACACCTGCTGTTGTTGGGGCTGCGGCCGAAGGTTTACCAATTATCGAATATAATAATAAATATTATGAAAAACATTTACGTGCAGTTCGTGATTTTAATTTATCCTTTGATTTATATGGTCGAACACATACAGAAAAACAAGAACAGTTAATTCACGAACTGTTTACACGTCTGGACGAACAAGGCTTAATCGAAGAACGTGAAACAATTCAACCTTTCTGTGTTGATGACAATATGTTCTTGGCAGACAGACAAATGATTGGAACGTGTCCAAAATGTGGTTTCGATGGTGCACGCGGTGACCAATGCGACAAATGCAGTGCAACATATGAAGCAACAGAATTATTAAATCCACGCAGCACAATTTCAAACAGCACAAATATTGAATACAGACCAACCAAAAACTTGTTTTTCTTGGCATCAAAAGTTGAAGATTCATGGAAAAAATGGTTAGCAGAACACGCGACAAAATGGTCTAAATCCGCGGCATCTATTGCACGGGGCTGGGCAAACGAAGGACTGCGTGACACATCAATCACACGTGATTTACCATGGGGAATTCCTGTAAACAAACCAGGATACGAAAACAAAGTGTTCTATGTCTGGTTTGATGCACCATGGGGATATGTTTCTATTTCACAATATGCAAATGAAAACTGGGCTGATTGGTGGAAAAATCAAGACACACACTATGCACAATTTATGGGCAAAGATAATGTAAAGTTTCATTCAGTTTTCTTTCCAGAACAACAATTGGCAATGAACGACAACTGGAAAACTGTTGATATGTTAAAGGCAATGAACTTTTTGAATTTCGAAGGTGGAAAATTCTCAAAATCACAAAAACGTGGAATATTCTTGGACAGTGCTGTTGAAATTGCACCGTCTGATTGTTGGCGTTACGCATTATTGGCCAGTGCACCTGAAACAGACGATACAGATTTTACAGTGTCACGATTTGCAGATATTGTTAACAAAGACTTGAACGGTATGTTGGGAAATTTTGTAAGTCGTGTTTGCAAATTAACACAGAAAAACTTTGGTAATATTGTCCCAAAGGCAGGTGATAAAAACACCGAACTGGAATCAGAAATAAATGCAAAATTATCAGAATTAACAAACGCACTGGATGCGTGTGAATTCAGAAATGCAATTACTGCGTTACGTGGATTATATGCAATTGGTAATGAATATATGACCAAAATGGAACCATGGGCATTGGTTAAAAATGGCGATTTGGACAGTGCCGGTACTGTATTAAATGAATGTATGCAGATGATTGATTTGTTTGCACGTGTATCACAACCAATTATCCCAAGTGCTGCGACAAAAATGCAAAATATATTTAATCCAACACATGATTTGTCTTGGCCAAGTGCATACGAACATCGTATAAATGATGGCGATGAATTTGTCGTGCCAGAAAACTTGTTCAATCGTATTGACGATGAAACAGTTGCAATGATTACAGAAAAATATACTGCAAAAAAAGAAGACAATTCACCAAAACCAATTGTTGCAGAAATTATCGATGTAAAAAATCACCCAACACGTGATGATTTGCACATCTTGTCTGTAAACACAGGTAAGAATGAAAACATACAAATTGTATGCGGTGCACCAAATGTACACGTTGGTATGCGTGGCGTTTTGGCACCAGTTGGTTGTAAATTACCAGGTATGAAAAAACCAATGTCACAACGTACAGTTGCAGGTGTTGAATCATTCGGTATGATGTGCAGTGCATCAGAACTGGGGCAGGGCGGTGATGACAAAAACATCATTGAACTGGGTGCGGAATATAATATCGGCGAAGAATATAAATAATATGTCTGACACACGTCTTGTTTTGCTGTCTTGTTGTGCACCATGTTCGTCAGGTGCAATTCAACAACTGGCAGAAAACAAAATTGATGATGTGTCTGACTTTATTGTCTTGTTTTATAATCCAAATATTTTCCCAAAATCTGAATATACTAAACGTATGCAAGAACAGATTAAGTACTGTGAAAAATTAGGGGTAAAATATGCGGTACTGGAATACGACCATGATGCATGGCGTGATGCGGTACGTGGATATGAATCAGCCCCAGAACGTGGACCACGCTGCAGTTTGTGTTTTGAATACAGATTTCGTCGTGCCGTAAAATTTGCACGCGAAAATGGATACAATGCGATTGCAAGTGTTCTGGGTGTATCCCGCCACAAAAGTCAATCACAGGTGGACGCATCTGCACAAAACGTTTGTGATGATATTAAATATATACCTGTCAAATGGGACGAAGGTCTGCGTGTTCAAATAAACCGTGAATCAGAATTTTATCGCCAGAATTATTGTGGATGTGAATTTAGTATCAGAAAGATATAAAAAAAGCCGGTAAAAGCCGGCTTTTTTATTATTAATACATTGTTTGCAGAACGTGTTTATTCTTGTCCAGATTCGATAACATTTTACCACTGCCACATGCAACACATGCCAATGGGTTATCAACCAAGAACACAGGCAAACCAGTTGCCATACGAATCGCAGTATCCAAACCACGCAACAATGATCCCCCACCTGTCATCGCAATACCAAAGTCTGCAATGTCAGCAGATAATTCTGGTGGTGTTAATTCCAACGCCTGACGAACAGTGTTTACAATTTTTGATACTGTTTGTGCCAATGCAGATGCGATTTGAGACTCTGTAACAACCGCTTCCCTTGGGGTACCGGACATCAAGTCACGACCCTTTATCTTCATTGTTAATTCTTTGTCTTTATCTTTTGGAGGAATTGCATTACCGATTCTTTTCTTGATTTCTTCGGCAGTATTTTCACCAATCAATAAATTCTTGGATTTGCGTACAAAGTCGATAATATCAACGTCCATCTGATCGCCAGCAGTACGTACAGCATTTGAATAAACAATACCACCCAATGACATAACTGCAACTTCTGTTGTACCACCACCAATATCCAAAACCATTGAACCAACAGGCTTTTCAACTGGCAAACCTGCACCAATCGCAGCAGCAGTTGATTCTTCGACAATATATACCTTGCGTGCACCAGCAGCATCAGCCGCTTCTTGGATAGCACGACGTTCCACCTGGGTTGCACAAGATGGCACACAAATAATAATCAATGGTGCCGCCAATGGACTGCGATGATGAACCTTGCGAATAAAGTACTTAATCATTTCTTCGGCAACTTCAAAGTCTGCAATAACACCATCACGCAATGGACGTACAGCAGATATCGTGCCAGGTGTACGACCGAACATTTGTTTCGCTTCTGTTCCAACAGCCAAAATTTCCTTGCGTCCAATTAAACGATTTTCAGATACGGCCACCACAGATGGTTCGTTTAAAACAATTCCACGCCCCTTGACATAAATCAATGTGTTTGCGGTCCCCAAGTCAATCGCCATGTCCGCAGAAAAAAACTTCATCAACCAGTTATACATAATCAAACCCCATATAAAATATTGATTTTTTTGAACTATAAATCACGATATGCAAAAAATCAAGGCGTGCCCACAAATTTATTTGATTTATTGTATATTGTGGTAATATAGCCACATTATGATAAGAGATACTATAAAAAATCATTCTGACTTTCTGGCGGGTGAAAACGACCCGACTGCACGTTGTGCATATTTTTTGATACGTGCCAAGACTGCAAAATATCCAGATGATGCCAGATATGGATTAATCGTTACAAAAAAAAGTTTTAAACACGCCGTTGACAGAAATCGTGCAAAAAGATTAATACGTGACTGGATTGCATTTAACGAAAATTTGTTGCGTAATGATTTGGATTATATTTTTGTTATTCGACGCGATATTTTAAACGCAGACCGTGAATCCGGTCGTACCGCCATGCGTAAGGCGTTACATTACTTAAATAAACAAGAAATCAATGCTTAAAAAAATCGCAATCTGTATGGTTCATATCTACCAATGTGCAATATCACCGATTATCGGTGGACGGAACGCATGCAGATTTACACCAACATGCAGTGAATATACAAAACAAGCAATTGAAAAATATGGCGTTGTGCGTGGTATAAAAATGGGGATCAATCGTATTTCTAGGTGCAGACCAGGTGGCGGGTTTGGATACGACCCTGTACCTTGACAATGACGCTGATTATGGTAAAATTTAATAAATGCGAGATAGATAATTAAAACAAAAAGGGATAAAAATGTCTTTTCGTGCAACCGTTGAATCTATGTCAAAAATCATGGACGATATGGGAATTACAGAACTGAACTTGGAACGCCAGTTTTTATTTGGCGTATATCGCAAACATATTCATTTATCTAAACAACAGGTTGCAACAACTGTTGCAGTTGCACAACCAGATGCAAAAGCAGATGCACCTGTAACAAAAAACACAATCAATGGTTATGCATTAAAATCACCAATGGTCGGGGTTGTATATCTGGCCCCAGAACCAGGTGCAAATACTTTCGTTTCTGTTGGCAGTACAGTCAAGGCTGGTGACACTGTTGCATTGGTCGAAGCGATGAAAACTTTCAACCCAATCAAATCTGACAAAGATGGTATTGTAAAAGAAATCTTGGTAACAGATGGGGCGGCTGTTGAATTTGATCAACCATTAATTGTTATTGAATAATAAAGTTATGTCACAAATAAAAAAAGTTTTAATTGCCAATCGCGGTGAAATCGCACTGCGTATCATTCGTGCATGTCGTGATATGGGTATTCGTACAGTTGCTGTGTATTCGACTGCAGATAAAGATGCAATGCATGTACAGTTGGCAGATGAATCTGTATGTATTGGTCCAGCACCTGCACGTGATTCTTATTTAAATGAATCTGCAATTTTGACTGCTGCGTTATTAACAAATTCTGATGCAATTCATCCTGGTTATGGTTTTTTATCCGAACGTGCTGACTTTGCACACAAGGTTGAACAACATGGTATGATTTGGATTGGCCCAGAACCAGAAATGATTACAAAAATGGGCGACAAGGTTAATGCTAAAAAAACTGCTATTGAATGTGGTTTACCTGTGGTACCGGGGTCTGATGGCGAATTAAATTCTTTGGAACACGCATTGGATGTTGCAGAACAGATTGGATATCCTGTTATGTTAAAAGCATCTGCGGGCGGTGGCGGCCGTGGTATGCGTCCTGTTATGACAGCAGAAGACATGGCAGAAGCGTATCAATTAACCAAGAACGAAGCAAAATCTGCATTTGGTGATGATACGTTATATATGGAAAAACTGTTGTTGCATCCACGCCATATTGAATTCCAAGTGTTGGGCGACAAACATGGTAACGTTGTAATATTTGGCGAACGTGACTGTTCACTGCAAAGACGTAATCAAAAAGTTATGGAAGAATGCCCAGCAGCAGCATTATCACAAAAGCAACGTGATGATATGATTGAAATTTGTAAATCTGCTGCAAAGAAAATGGGATACACAAATGCTGGTACTTTTGAATTTATGTTCGAAGACGGTAAATTCTATTTCTTGGAAATGAATACCAGATTACAAGTTGAACATCCTGTGACGGAAATGGTTTATGGGGTTGATTTGGTACGTGAACAAATTCGTGTCGCAGCAGGTGAAAAACTGGGATACACACAATCAAACATTATTCCAAATGGACACGCGATTGAATTTCGCATCAATGCCGAAGATCCAGAAACATTTATTCCAAACCCTGGGAAAATCACATTGTATGCACCATCTGGCGGATTGGGTGTACGTGTGGACAGTGCTGTTTACACAGGTTATACAATTCCACCAACATATGATTCAATGATTGCAAAGTTGGTTGTACATGCACAAAACAGACCTGCGTGTATTATGCGTGCATCACGTGCATTGGATGAATTTGTTATCGAAGGTGTAAAAACAACAATTCCATTACAAAAGAAATTGTTAAATAACAAAGATGTAAAACAATTAAACTTTGATAACCATTGGTTAGAAAACTTTCTAAAAAAAGATTAAAAAAAGCCGGTAAACACCGGCTTTTTTATTGTATAAATTGTTCTTTGTTTTTTTTATTTTTTTTGTGTTTATAATTATATTCACGCAGATAAATGTTTTCTAATTTTTTCAAAATCTTTTTTATCTGAATATAAGAATCGAAAATAGTTTCCATTGCTTCATCACGTGTTGGTCTTGAAGTTGCCCCGACCCGAACATATTTCAATGTCATGATAATCCTCCGGTGTTTTTTATAAAAAAAAGACCACATTTGAAAAGTGGTCGGGAGTTCATACAAATTTGACTACACAAATCCCGTGTACCTTACGATACACAGCATCCCGACCAATGTCGGGACTTTGTTGTGATAAAAGTAGTCAATGGGGTATGAAGCCCGTTCACTAACAAATGTCTGAACTGATTATAAAATATAAAAACACAAGATTCAATAAATAAAAAAGCCGGTAAACACCGGCTTTTTTATGAACAAACATTGCACCTAGGGATGTGGGTTCGGGTCTTATAGAAAGTCCTTTTTCTTGTCATGCAGTGTCTGTGATATAAATATTATGTAAAATTATACATTGTTGCAATC
>JAEIGA010019483.1_pt1 | contig 10346 bp, 5 predicted proteins | sample 9270691 | NCBI WGS metagenome assembly JAEIGA01 (sample SAMN17057246, study PRJNA624740) | gut metagenome | biome: biome; isolation source: fecal sample | host: Bos grunniens | place: China: Xizang | collected 2019
ATATATCAATATGAGCAATATACAGACTTTTTATGATAATATGGCTACACAATATGACAAGCTTTTTCTTGATTGGCAGGCAACGACAAAAGAGCAAGCTGAGATTTTGCATAAACTTTTTGAGGATAACGGCTTTGACCAATCTGCAAGAATTCTTGATTGTGCTTGCGGAATAGGAACACAGTCAATTGGTTTAGCAACAAGGGGATATAACGTAACAGCTTCAGATATAAGTGATGGAGAACTTGTGGAAGCCAGAGCACGAGCTTTGAAAAATGGTGTAGATATTCGCTTTGAACATGCGGATTTTTGTGCTTTGACCGAAACCTTTACGGAGCAGTTTGACATCATCATTGCCATGGATAATGCTTTGCCACACATGCTTTCTGAACATGCTTTGGCAGTAGCAATCAAAAGTATAACAAAACAAATTGCAACTGGCGGCGTGTTTATTGCCAGCATTAGAGATTATGACGCACTTCTGATGGAAAAGCCACCATATTCTCCGCCATATATACATAAGAATGATAACGGGCAGAAAGTATCATTCCAGACATGGGAATGGGAGGGTGACAACTATAAGTTGATTCAGTATATCATTGATGATGAGGAAACGCTGCATATTGGTAAGTTTGAATGCGAATACAGGGCAACACGTAGGGAGGAAATGACAAAACTACTTATGGAAAATGGTTGTAGCGAAGTCGTATGGAAATTCCCTGAAGAAACAGGCTTTTATCAGCCAATTGTTGTTGCAAAGAAATAGACAGATTCTAATTTGCCGGACACTTGAAAATATCAGTTTGTACAATAGTATAAATATGTTTAAGCTATTATAGCCAATGCATTTTATATAATTTGAGGGAAGTGCTGAAGCACTTCCCTCGTCAATAACTTAATGACTTTTCTTATAATTCATATTTAGCTTTTAATTCTTCTCGAATGTCATATGCACTGAATTCCATTGGAATCACATAATCATCATCCGGATCATGAATTGGCCACCAAACCTGAGCATAGTATGGATTCTTTTTCGCAATCTGTCCATATGCCCAAGAATAACGTAAACATTCTGGACACCAGTGGCCGCCCTGAAGAACAGCATTTACAGAAAGCATAAATTCATGTCCATCACAGCAAGACCATTTAATTGGTGTGTAAATATCCGGAACTTCTGTTGCCAGACATTTGCCTCCTCGGAATTCGGCTGCTTTCTGAAGATCTTCCAGGGTAAGATTTTCAAGTCCCTTACCTTCATCGTAGCCGTGATTAAGATAAGTCGGTTCTTCACTTGGATGATGGAGATCATAATCTTTCCATTCAGGAATTGCTTCCCTCTGTTCCTTGGAACCAAAGAATGCCTTAATCCAATTTTCTTCATTATTTTCAATCATCCAACGAGTACCCATGCGTTTCTGACCAACCATCTTATTCTTTTCAAACATCTGTTCTTTGGTCGGGAACATCGCACGAATCATAGGGTTTGCAGCCATTCTTCTCATTTCTTCACGAACACCTCCCCAATACTGTTCTGCTGGAATACAACGGAAATGAAGAATATCATTCAATTTATCCGCATCTGTATAGTACTGTCCGTGGAAGTTATATTTTGCCATCATGTTTGCATCATGGATATCTGTGAGACGAATTCCGAATGCGCCCAGATTTATATCCATAAGTTCCCAAGTTGTAAGACGATAGCCAGCACCACTACTTAAATTGTATGCTTTACGCCAGAAACTTTCCGGAACCCAATCCTCGCAAATATTTGCCATACAAATACCGGATTCAATAGAGGTACTCCATTCCAGTACGTTGTTTGGTGGCTGATGAGTAATAATAGGTTCATTTCCTGCATCTGCGTTTGACGGATGCTGTCCTGTCTGACGAATAGATACCCAGTGTTTCAATCCTGAATCATAAAGTGCAGATTCAGAGAATACTTTGGAAAGTGCATAGTAATCAAAAATAGATGGATTGATTGGATCACCTACACGTCCCCAATGGATTGGCTCTGTTCTGCCACCGGTCATGGCAACGGTACCTACGTATGCAAAGTGTACTTTGTCCGGATCTGGCTGTGACTTAATGGCTTTAATAATTCCAAGTGTGGAACCAATGTTTGTATAAAGAGTCTGTTCAGGATACTTATCTGCCGCAGGTGATACCATGGCACCAATATGAAGTACATAATCAGAACCTGTTACACATTTCAGAATTGTATCATAATCTGCCATATCACCCCATACAATCTCAAGGTTTGGACACGCAAGCTTTTTCATAATTTCACGATTCTTTTCGGATGGACGAACAAGAGCTCTCACATGGAAACGATTCTTTCTTGCAAGAAGCTGTTTCAATGTTTCCTGTCCCATAGTTCCGGAACCGCCGGTTACAAATACCACTTTTTTCGGTTTGCTTGCATCTTTATGTACATCAGGTCTGTCAAAAGTAAGAGCAACATCAAATGCTTCTTTTACTGCATCAATCGCACGTCTAGCCATTGCTCCGTCACCCACTGCAAAATATGCACAGCCGATTTCGCGACATGCATCTTCAATTTCTTTTCCGCATCTTGATTTGGAACCAACAGCTACCACTGCGTAATCACATGGGAAAGTCAAAGTTTCTTCGCCCTTAATGCCGACTACTTCACCGTCTTTGATTTCTGTTACCTTAATCTCTGTTACAGTTTCAATACCGGCAGCTTGTACTGCTTCTACGACACAGAACTTACGAGCCATACCAAGATCCATGCAGTAATCTTTTAACATTTCCAGTGCGGTTACCTTACATCCTTTTTCAGCAAGATATTCTGCAACTTCCATACCTACCATACCGCCACCGATAACAACTACCTTACCTTCAGCAGTCTGTTTTCCTTCTAATACATCGTGGGAATTTAGAACAAATGACTGATCTACTCCCGGAATATTTGGAATAATTGGTGTTGCACCAATAGCATTGATAACAGTATGTGGTGCAATTTCTTTTACTACATCTGCGGTAACCGGAGTGTTTAATCTAATATCTACGCCAAGCTTTTCAGCTTTTTTTGCCATCCCTTGAACAGCCCACATCATTTCAGCTTTACGCGGTGCTTTACCTGCTGTTAAGAACTGACCGCCAAGAGTATCGGTTGCTTCGCATAAAATTGGATTATGTCCTCTCTGTTTTAAAATGATTGCGGCCTCAAGACCGGCGATACCGCCTCCTGCAATCAATACAGTTTCTGGTTTATCCGTTACTTTAATTTCGCATTCACGTTCTCTGCCTACTGCCGGATTACGTAAACATGTGATATGTGGACAATCCATATTTGCAAATCCATCCAGACATCCTTGGTCACAACCAACGCAATAATCAATTTCGTCCAGACGTCCTTCTCTTGATTTGTTAACAAATTCAGGGTCTGCCAATTGTGCACGTCCCATTACAACCATGTCGACTTTATCTTCTTCTAAAATCTTTTCTGCAAGAGCTGCTGTATTGATACGGCCAACCCCTACAGTAATCATACCTGTCTCTTTACGAATCCTTGCTGCATTTTCAATGTTAAATGCTGGTGGTAAATCAATCGGTGGAACTTCAAACTTATTTGCTGGAGTAATTACATTACCGCGGGATACATCCAGTACATCTACGCCTTCTGCCTTTGCAAGTTTACAGAAATCAATTACTTCTTCGATGGTAAGTCCACCTGGAAGGTAATCGTCATGCGCATCTATACGCATAAATAATGGCATATCTTCCGGAATATTTGCACGAACCGCACGAATAACTTCTAGTGGAAATCTGCAACGATTTTCAAAACTTCCACCATATTCATCGGTACGACGATTGATACCGCCGGACAAGAAGGAATGTGGGAGATAGTTATGAGCCAGATGAATTTCCATTGTGTCAAATCCGGAAGCAACTGCACGGGCTGCTGCTTTTCCATATGCGTCCACCACTTCTGCGATCATTTCTTTGGAAATACCCGGAAGAACCCGACCTTCACCAAGAGGCATGTCACTCGCTACTAAGATCTGTGCTGTTCTGTCCATTCCTACACAAATACTTCCTTGCCATAATTGCAATCCGGCTTTCCCGCCTGCTTCATGAATAGCATCAGTTAATTTTTTCATACCTGGAATATAACAATCATCAGAAAGGGAAAGGAAATGTCTCGGTGCACTTGGCGTATGTACACTACATACTTCTACAATACTAAGACCTGTTCCGCCTTTTACTCTGGCTACGTGATAATCAATTAATTTATCCGTTACAAAACTTGTCTTACCGGAAAATTTTGTTCCCATAGCTGGAAGTACGATTCTGTTCTTAAGCTCCAGATTACGAATTTTAATCGGTGTAAATAGTTTCTGATACATAGAATTCCTCCTTACTTATTTTTGTGCTAATTTTACATTTGTTGTAATTATATGATATTCCATGTCTGTACAGTCCATTCGCATTTTGTCTAAAAATTCAAGCCTAATTTTGTGAATTTTCTAATTATTCAAAAGGTTTTTGTGCTATAATACATACAATATAGAGTTATATTTTAATCCGTACTATAAAAAACCGTCCCCCAGCGTAACAGTTTTATGAAGGAGAATATTCTATGAAAATAAATGAAGTGGTTAAGAAAACCGGTATGACCAAACGTACCATCTATTTTTACATTGAAGAGCAATTTATCAAACCTCAAATTAATTCTGATAATGGCTACTATATTTTCACTGATGCGGATGTAGAGCGTTTATTACTTTTGCAGCAGCTTCGTAAAGTAGATTTTTCTATTAAAGATATCCATGGACTTTTAGAACATCCGTCCTCAGCCTATATTTATATACGCAAACAGATTGAAAAACTGCGTCAGGAAGAAAAAAAACTGAACCAGAAAATCCATGGACTCCTTCAGATTTCCAATCAACTCCCGATGAAGATTTCTTACGAAACCTTTGCGTCCATTATACAAAACAACATATTTCCCGAACCGGACTCTGATTCTATTATAACTTCAGAAAAAGATGCTGAACTGGTATGTCTGTATCTTTGGGGTTCATTCTTGCAGAATATTGAAATGACCGAATATCGCCAATTCCTTTGGAATAAACTTTTATCGCAAATTGCCAAGTCTCATGACTGGGCTATTTACCGATTGAAAGAATATTTATATTCATTGCCTGCTAACCAGATTGATAATGTATTTGCTTCTAGAAATCTGCATATTAATAAAATCATATCTCTTACAGAAGAAACTCTCTCTTTTTACGTAGAAGAGATGAAATTACTCTTGGACAAACATTCAAACAGTTTGTCTTTTATCAGCTATTGGAAGAATAATTATGAAAAACAGATTAAAATCACGACGGCACTGTATGATTCAGAATTCAATGCCTTGGCAACAGAACTTAGCCCTTGTTTTTCTATTTATTGCCAGAATATTCATAAATGTTGTCGACTTATATATGAATGGCTCCATTCTGAAGATGGTCGCATCATTTACGAAAAACTTCTGGAAAATTTGGATGGGTATATGAATTTGGAAGACAATCACCATGGTGAGATTGCGGCTATGTTGATGGTGTAAACCACAAGCTGAGACAGCTCGGGTTCGCGGACGGCGCCAAATTGACGTGTAAACACGTCAGCTTGGCTTGTGTCATATGCACAAATACAGCAAAGCTTCCACTTCTGAAACAGCAGAAGTAGGAAGCTTTGTTTGTTCGTATCAAAGAAGGAGATATCGAGGTAAGGGAAGAGTTTATCAAAGGAATTCAGCATCATTGTAAAATTTAGGTAAAATATGCAGTGATCCCGTATGTATATGCTTGAATTTCGAACTAGGAATCGCTACTATTATAAAAACAAAAGGAGTGACAAAAGTATGATATGGTGTGTAGAAGATGATTCAAGCATTCGTGATATAGAAGTATATGCATTAACATCGACTGGTTTTGAGGCACAAGGATTTGAAGATGGAGATTCTTTCTGGAATGCTTTACAAGAAGCTGAACCTGATCTTGTTATTTTAGATGTAATGATTCCAGGGATAGATGGTGTAAGTCTTTTGAAAATGATGAAAGATTCTGAAAAATATAAGGATATTCCTGTTATTATGGCAACAGCCAAAGGTAGTGAATATGACAAAATTCAAAGTTTGGATATAGGAGCAGATGATTATATAGTTAAACCATTTGGAATAATGGAAATGGTTAGTCGAGTAAAGGCAGTATTGCGACGATGTAAAACGTCACAAACTAAAAAATTATTGTCAATAAATGGTCTTGTATTAAATACTGATGAGCATACAGTTACGATTAATGGAGAAAGAGTGAATTTAACATATAAGGAGTATAAGCTATTGAATTTATTTATGTCCCAGCCGGGATTAGCGTTTACAAGGGAGCAACTATTAATTAATGTATGGGATACAGATTATATAGGTGAAACTCGAACAGTGGATATGCATATCCGAACATTACGCCAAAAATTAGGTGATTATGGTCATTTGATAGAAACAGTAAGGAATGTAGGATATCGCTTGGAGGCTAAGAATGACTAGAAAAATATTTCGTTCTACATTATTTGTAGCTGTAATAGTATTATTTTGCTCCCTTAGCGTAGTAATGGGAGTATTGTATAATCATTTTACTCTGGTTCAAGTGGAACAACTCAAAGATGAATTGAGTTTAGCTGTTACAGGTGTAGAACAGTATGGAAATGCTTTTTTGGAAAATGTTGAAGCAGACCGTTTTCGTTTAACTTGGGTTAATGAAAATGGAATTGTTCTTTTTGATACTCAGGCAGAACAGCTTACTATGGAAAATCATGCAAATCGTGAAGAAATAAAAGAAGCTTTAGAAACAGGTCGTGGAAATGCAGTGCGTACATCTGTTACTATGACAGAACAGACGTATTATGAAGCGCAAAGATTAAAAGACGGAACTGTTCTTCGTATATCTACAAATCAGAAGTCTGCATTATCTTTGATGGTAGGGATGTTTGGTCCGGTTATTATTATTGCTTTTTTGGCTTTCGCTTTATCTGCTATTTTGGCACGTTATATGGCAAAAAGAATTGTAGAACCTTTAAATGAGTTGGATTTAGAACAACCATTAAAACATGAAGTGTATGAGGAAATCTCTCCACTTTTACATCGTATACATCGACAACATAATCAGATTAAGGCTCATATGGAAAAAATGCAGAGAAAGGCTGATGAGTTTTCTCAAATTACAGATTCTATGCAGGAAGGCCTTGTATTATTAGATAGTCAAGGTACAATTTTAAGTATAAATCCTGCAGCAAAACAATTATTTGAAATAAATGATGATTGTATTGGAAAGAATTTTTTGGTGGTTAATAGAACATCTTTTATGCGTACTGCTTTGAATGATGCCTTAGATAAGGGACGAGGTTATGCAAGGTTCAAGCAAAATGGTAGGGAGTATCAGATTGATTTGAGTCGTATTAAATCAGATGGGGTAATCATAGGAGCGGTAGTGTTGATTTTTGATATTACAGAGAAAATCAATTCTGAACAGATGCGCCGTGAATTTTCCGCGAATGTATCTCATGAACTGAAAACACCTTTACAAGGTATTATGGGTAGTGCTGAATTAATGGAAAGTGGCCTGGTAAAGAGTGAAGATGTACCTAGATTTGTAGGTCATATTCGAAAAGAAGCAGCTAGATTAGTGAATCTTATTGAAGATATTATACATTTATCTCAATTAGATGAAGGTATGGAGTTGCCGAAAGAGAATGTGGATATGTTAGAGATTGCAGAAGAAGTGAAAGCGATTCTTGAAAAAAACGCAATGGAAAAAGAAGTTACAATTTCTGTTTCAGGAAAAGGTTTTATGCTTTTAGGGGTGCGTAGAATGCTTCAAGAAATTGTTTATAATCTTTGTGATAATGCTATTAAGTATAACATTTCTGGAGGAAACGTTAATATCCATGTAGAAGAAAAGAGTTTGAGTGTTAGCGATACCGGTATTGGTATTCCCATGGAACATCAAAGTAGAGTTTTTGAACGATTTTACCGAGTGGATAAGAGTCATTCTAAAGCGTCCGGAGGTACAGGATTAGGACTTTCTATTGTAAAGCATGCTGTGGCTTATCATGATGCAGATATTAGTATAGACAGTATCCCAGGAAAAGGAACAAATATAATAATTAGTTTTTAAGTAAAGGCCGTAGTCTCTTTGTGAGACTTGGTCTTTTTGTTTTACATAGATTTTACAAAAGCTTTTCATGGTTTCTATAGTATTTGAATAGGACAAAATTTATAATTCAAATGTCGAAAAGAAAAGTTTTTTGTAAAGGAGAAATTTACATGTCATATTATATTTTTAAAATTATTGCCCTATTGGGCGGACTTGCGTTGTTCTTATTTGGAATGGATGTTATGGGAAAAGCATTGGAGCGTACTGCAGGAGGAAAATTACAAACCATTCTTGCAAAAATGAGTAGTAATGTTTTTAAAGGTTTTTTATTAGGGTTAGGAGTAACTGCAGTGATACAGTCCTCATCAGCAACTACAGTAATGGTGGTGGGTTTCGTTAACTCGGGTATTATGACTTTAAAACAGGCAGTAGGCGTTATTATGGGTTCCAATATTGGAACTACCGTTACCGCATGGATTTTATCTTTGTCCGGTTTGCAAGGAGACAGCTTTATAGTTCAGGTATTTAAACCTTCTACCTTGTCTCCAATTTTAGGTACTATTGGTATTGTGTTATACATGTTTACTAAAACAGAAAAGAAAAAGAATATAGGAACTATCATGCTTGGGTTTATGGCATTGATGACAGGAATGGATTTGATGAGTGGTTCTATGGCTTTCTTAAAAACAGAAGCTTGGTTTGCAGATTTGATGATATCTTTTTCTAATCCAATACTAGGCATTTTGTTTGGTGCAATATTAACAGCAGTAATACAGTCATCATCAGCATCTATTGGTATTTTACAAGGATTATGTGGAACCGGTGTTGTTACTTATGGAGCAGCGATTCCAATTATTTTGGGACAGAATATTGGTACTTGTGTAACTGCATTGTTAGGTTCTGTGGGAGCAAATAGAAATGCCCGTCGTACAGCTTGTGTACACTTTTTATTTAATGTTGTTGGAGTAGTAATTTTTTCAGTTGTTTTTTATGGTATGGGAATGCTTATCCCGTGGGGATTTTTAACAGAAAGTGTTAGTGCATGGAATATTGCTGTAATTCATACTTGTTTTAATGTGGCTGCAACTTGTGTACTTATGCCAATGAATGGATTGTTAGTAAAACTTGCATATTTAGTGATTCCAAGTCAGGAGACACCTCAGGAAGAGGCATTATTGGACGAACGCTTGTTGGCAACACCTGCAGTTGCTATTCAACGAGCACATGAAATTGCAGGTCAGATGGCTATAGATGCAGCAGAAGGAATGAAGATAGCGATAGAATTAACGAAAAAATTTAGTGAATCAGCGATGGAACAGGTTGTTGAGATAGAAGATAAAACGGATCGTTATGAAGATGCATTAGGTACTTATCTTGTTAAGCTTTCTAATGAAAATCTTACTGTGCATGATAACCGTATTTTAAATACATTATTATATACAATTTCCGATATCGAAAGAGTGGCAGATTATTCAGTTTCAGTGGCAAAAGTAGCGTTGGAAATGAAAGAGAAGGAAATTCAATTCTCTTCGCAGGCAAAAGGAGAACTTGTTGTTTTAGAACAGGCGGTACTGGATATTGTAGATCGTACAGTTGCTGCTTATGAAGCTTTTGATTTAAAAGAGGCAATTAAGGTTGAATCACAGGAACAAGTAATTAGTGCTCTGGTTCGCGAAGTTAAGTCACGCCATATACGTCGTTTGAGAGATGGATTGTGTAGCGTAGAATATGGATTTGTTTTAGAAGATTTATTAACTGCATGTGAACGTACAGCAGCACATTGTTCTAATATTGCAGTAGAAATGTTGCAGGTAGCAGAAGGTAAGTTAGAGGCTCATGAATATTTAAATGCTTTAAAAACAGGTGAGCTACATGAGAGTGTAGCGTTTGCGGAACACTTTGCTAAGTATAAGGCAAGATATGCATTTCCGGAGGAATAATAAATTAAGTGAAGGAGACTCAATTTTTTGTAAAATGTGATTGCTAAAATTTTATTAATATTATAGAATGTCTCAGTTAGTATTAAAAAAATGAATTTATTTGGGAAATGGGTTTATTATGAAATACATGAAAGATATTCGCTTTTACAAATTTTTAATTCCTTCTCTGATTGGTGCATTCCTTTTTGTAGTACCAGTTAATCAAAATGGTAACTTGACGATTCCAATTGCCGTTGCAGCAAAT
>JAEIGA010019484.1_pt1 | contig 10346 bp, 5 predicted proteins | sample 9270691 | NCBI WGS metagenome assembly JAEIGA01 (sample SAMN17057246, study PRJNA624740) | gut metagenome | biome: biome; isolation source: fecal sample | host: Bos grunniens | place: China: Xizang | collected 2019
CAAAGCATACGAATGGTTCTACAATCCCTCCGTGATTTATGCTCCCGCAGTGATGTTAGACAGAACCAATTTTCACGACATCTATCCGCAATTGTGCGATGCCGAAACACCGATGGGACATCCTGAAGCCAATCGGCTCACCACACTGATGGAATATGCGCTTTCCGTCCCGGCTTACGCCACCATTGACATGCAGGCAGCCACCGATGAAGCCCGACGCACAGCCACACTCACCGTGAACTGTCAAGGCATACTCCCTTATCAAGGCGATGCACGGCTTTTCGTGTTTGTCAGCGAAGACAGTGTGCACAGCACCACACAGGCCGGCAGCGGCGGAAGTTTCTATCACAGACACGTGGCACGACAAAGCCTCACGCCCACTTGGGGAACAACTTTCGATTGGCAGAACGGAACAAGCTTAACTTACCACATCACATTGCCCGACACATGGCAAACAAAACAGCTCCGCGCCGTGGCTTTTGTGGCAGGATATGACGAGAACAATCGCAACAACTGCCAAGTGCTCAACACCGCCACCGCATCGCTCGCCCCCATGGTGCAAAGTGGCATTACCCCCTCGGTAGCCACCGCTTCTGCCGGCAAGCCCATACGCTTGGCAAACGGATTTCTGCTGCCTGCCGGCGCACATCTGAAAGCCCTACACACCACCGACGGCCGGCAGATTCAACTCAGCGAAAGCCATGGCTATGTCAACATGAGCACCTTGCCCAAAGGCACATACCTGCTCACCTTCGGTCAGGGCAACATCCACAACACCTGCAAGGTGATCTACTAATCGTATATACATTACTAATCATTTCATAACCTTTCAAACAATGAAACCAACAAAGTATTTGGCATTCGTCGCTGCAGGTCTGCTCTGTTCAGCCTTGTTCACAGCTTCGTGCTCTGACGATCCCGAAATCACAGTGCCGCCCGTAGCTCCCGGCGAACCCTTTATGACCGACGGTGAAGCACTCTTTGCTTGCGACTTCCAGAACAAAGAAGTGGCAGAACAATCTTTCACCCAGTACAACACGGGCAACCTCACGCCCTACGACCCTTACGCCATCGGCTTCACAAAGGAAAAGCCCTGGCACTATTTCATCAAAGACGACTATACTTCCACAAACACATGGGCCGGATGTTCATCCATGTATAACGAAACCGGCACACCCGGACTTTGGCTCGTAACCACCGGCATCGACATCCCTGCCATGGGCGAAAGCACCTTGTTGTGGCAGTCGCAATCGCTCGATCCCAAAAAACTTGATGGATTGAAGGTGCTTGTTTCCACCACCGGCAACACACCGGCTCACTTCACCGAAGCTCCTGTGTGGCAAACCGAAGCCGAACCCGCCGGCAACACCGAAACCATGGATGGCGAATGGAACGACCACGGTGTGTCGCTCAAAGCATACGCCGGCAAGCGTATCTGGATTGCCTTTGTCAACGACACTTACAACGGTTGTGTGCTGGGCCTCGACAATGTTTACGTAAGCTGCACACCCACTTTCAGCCTCTATTCCGAAGTCGACAAAATCAGCACCGAAGAGGCTGTTACCATCAAGGGCTATATCCAAGCCGGTAAGGAAGCCATCAACAACTACACCGTTCACTACACTTGCGCCGACTCCGTGGTGCGCACTCGCACTTTCACGGGACTGAACATCGCACCGGGCGAAACGCACCACTTCGCTTTCGATGAAAAAATGCCCATTGCCGGAAGCAAGGGCAAGTTTGCACACTTCCGTATGTGGGCCGGTGTCGGCACCGACGAACGTGTGGGTGTGAACGACTCGGTGGCAGCAGCTGCCTTTGTTCCTCAGAAACGTGTGGTGGTGGAAGAAGGCACCGGCACTTGGTGCGGATGGTGTCCGCTCGGCATCCTGGCTTTTGAGCATATCGAAGAGGTGTATGGCGACCAGGTGATTAAAATCGCTGTTCATAATGACGACATCTTCACTGTCGACGAATACGATAGCCATCTGAACTTCCCCGCCTTCCCTTGCGGCACTGTGAACCGCATCACTTATTCTTATCCTTATGAATTGGTGGGCGAAACCACTTACAGTTTTGACGGGCAATACACCTGGACTCGATACATCGATGAAGAGCTTGCTGTCATCAGAACCAGCGAAATCCGTCTTGCCACTGCCACCATCAAGGACGATGTGCTTGAGGTGAGCGGCAAACTGCGCTTTGCGCTGGATGCAGACAACCCCACTTACAACATTGCTTACGTGCTCACCGAAAATCACGTAGAGGGCAAGGCATACCAAATCAACTATTTGGCCGATGCCACCAACCCCTTCTTCGGACGTTTTGCCTACGGACAGCAATACGGACAATCACGCATCGTGGGCATGCCCTTTGAGGAAGTGGCACGCGGCATCTATCCTGCCTATCGCGGCGGCAGCATACGCCTGCCCAAAACAGTGAAAGCCGGCTACGAAACCACTGTGAACGGTTCGTACAGTCTGGACGGAGCCACACTGAACAATCTCGACAATGTTTATGTTACCGCCCTCGTCATTGACGACCGCGACGGCGTAATCCTCGCAGCCGACCGCATCAAGTTGCAGTAAGTCGAAAACACACAAACCAAAGCCCCATGCCTTGGGGCTTTTTTCATACTTCTTCAGCAAAAAGAAAGATGAACCCAATGAGTCATTATACCATATAAATATTCCTGAGATAAAAGAATGGCTGCGCTCTTTCTGTTTGGAGCACAGCCATTCTTAATTTAGGTATTTAAGCAGACACTAAGACTCACAGAGAGAATGATGTTTGCTTTCTTTTTTATTCATTGTTTTATACTGTTATAAACATGGGAAAGAAAGTGTTGCCTTAACGCAACACTTTCTTTCCACCAATGATGTAAACTCCTTTACCGGCATTGCGAACACGACGACCTGTGAGGTCATAGATAGTTGCATCCGTATTTTGTTCGCTGATAGCACTCTCAATAGTTGTCGGAACAGTTGATGCAATAGGATGGAAGGGAGTGCTTTCTGTGAACCCGTATGTACCGTTACTTGCCCAATCCAATGAGAAGCGTACGAAACGCATCACAAAACCGCCAAACACACCTTCTTCTTCATAATAAACCCCAAGTGTTCCATCAGGAAGCACCACTGCAGCACTGTAAGCCGAGCCTCTTGGACAGATGGTCTTCGGAGTTCCAAATGTTGCACCTTCATCTGTAGAAAGAGCGATGCTCACGTTTTTACGGCTGCTGTTGAAAGGCAATGTCTGGAATGCTATGTTCCAAGGATTGCCTTCGAGCGTTGAACACCACACCATGTATTCGCCATCACAAGCGTTTCCGGAAATACCTGTTGTGAAGCGTGTCTGAGGTGCATTGTGCCATGTTTCGCCGTCATCAGATGTGTAGTTATAATAGTTATAACCACTTGCACGCACACTGATGGCGAGGTCGCCATTGTTGCGTTCCAAGGTCTTAGGTTCGTCAGCAGCCGTTGTACCGCTTGTACCGCTAACATACCAGCTCTTACCACCGTCCTTACTCATGAAGAAGTAGAAGTTTTGGCTGTTGTCGGCTTCACGGTTTACGAAGCTTGACACGAGTGTACCATCACGCTTCTGAAGTGCTGCACCCGAACCGGAAAATCCGCTCTTCCAAGTGTTTGTCTTAGGATTGTCGCAGTTGGCACCGAAGAGGTCATCAGTATGGTCAACGGGCTTTTCCCAAGTCAAACCGCCATCACGACTGGTAATGGTCTTCCAACGAGGAGGTTCGGCAGCAGTACCGGCAAAGAAGCCATGTCCGTAAGTGCCGGCACTGGTCATGATGCCTACGATTTCGCCATTATCGCGGTTGGTCACGATAGAAGCATCGCCGTGGCCGTAGTTGCCGCCTGTTTCTGCCGTTCCGGCCACTGTTATAGGATTGCTCCATGTCTTACCATTGTCTTCTGAATACTGAGCAACGAGATAGCAGTGTGAGGGAAGGTCGGAGTTGTGCTGCTTACGGTCATCGGTAAGCGTAACGAGGCGCTTCCCGTCCTTAGTAACGGTGATTGAAGGAATGCGATAGTAGAGCGAACCCTTGTCCATTGGCATGAGCACAGCACCTTCTGAGAGGAAGATTGTTACACCAAACTCGGGATTGCCATTGCTTTCAGCCACCTCCTTGCCATCGATGGTGTATGAGGTGATGCTTGCATCCACGGTATTACCTTCTTTGGCACTCTCTGAAATATCATAAGTAATCCAGAGATAATGTTCACCGGGAGTCAAATCTTTGCTACTTGTAATGGTAAATGTACCGTCTTCGGCAAGCGTAACAGTTTCACCAAACTGAACGCCGTTTTCCTCACGCCAAGTCATCTTCTTATCGGGATCAATAAACAATTCGCGGGCATTGGTAGCGAAATACGCCTTCACATTGACCACATCTCCCTTGTTTGTACCGGCAAACGCACCCTTGACTCCTTGGAAGTTCACATTACCTTCAAGACCATTCACGCGGATTGTCGAACGAATGATGGGCTGGTTGGTATTGCCGATACCGGTGCTCACCTTGCCTTGTACCACTCTCGTGTATGCCACTTCGGCATCTGCATTGCTCACGTCCAGTTCATCAAAGCGCCAGAGCGAAGCGTTTCCTTCAGCGGCGCCCCAACGCACAATCACCTTATTGTCGTTTTGCGCATGAAGTTCAACAGCATTGTCTTTGATCACAAAGAAACCATAAGCTTCGTTGATGTTGTAGATATAATTGGGAGCATCGACAACGCCGAATGATGTGCCACCACCGGTGCCACTGCCGGCTGTTCCGAAGTATTCGCCCTTGTAGTTCTTGATTGCAAGTTTACCATTCTTTTCCCAGAAACTCCAGATACGGTCTGCACTGAAAGCCTTATCGCCGAAACGCAATTTACCGACTTCATTGTCATAATAAATCACCTTGCCGGCACAATAGGTTTGTGTGGAAGCACTTGTGATATAATACCAGTATTCGTTACCTTCCGTACTGATTTTCGGAGCTTCGACCACATCTTGCTTAACCTTTACGGTGAAATCCGTCAACACAACTCCCTTGCCGTTTTCTCCCTTGAGGACAAACGAAAAAGAAGGAATCTTAACGTTTCGTGCACTGATTGTTTGTGCGTTCTTGGAAGTTGTGTAAGCAGCCCCATTATCCATGTTCAGTTCAAGGCCTGTGGTGTGATTGTTGTTGGCAAATGTGAAGCTATACTCAGTTATCACATATCCGGCAGGTGCAGTGAGCGTGTAGGTTGCACTGCCCGAAGAACCTGTCATCAACTGCACATTGTTACCTGCCCAATTCATGTTGTTAGGTCCGCAGCCAAACAGCAATTGAGGAGTTGCGGTGCTCTTCCATGTGTTGTTCCAACTTTGGTTGGCAGAGCCATTCGCATGATAGAGTTCGCCATTAGGCTTGTCCACAACATAATTGAGTTCTGAAGGCAACTCAGCAGCTGCAATTTCATATCTGATGACCAATTTTGTCATCATGACACCCATTGTTCCTTCTTTGCCTTCACCCACCTTGAGTGTGATGGTGCGAGTAGACAATCCCCCAGCTTTCACCGTCTGAGCCGTACCGGTTTGGACGGGGCTTGTTGCTGTGCCTTCGGCTGTGGTGTAAGTATATGTACCACTGAAGCCACCGGCTTCTAAAGTGGTCAATTCATAACCTGTAATCAAATATCCTTCCGGCAAAGAGATATTATAAGAATATCCCGTCTGCAACCAAGGACGCTTCTGCGACCAACCCATGGGGTTAACAGACTTATCAAGGCTTTCAACCGTTACAGCTGGAGTTGTGCCGGTAACAAACTTACCATACCAGCCATCGCTTGTGGATACGTTCTTTGTCCATGATGCAGCACCACTGGCAAATTGGTCAAGACCCAATGTCAATGTCAGTTCATCGGGGTTGGGCATTTCGTCAGGCTCACCCACCACGGTTTCAAGCAAGTATTGACAACCGGAGTCATCACGGTCTTGACCGCTTTGCCCTGCACTCCAGTTGTAGACCTTATATTCCTGTGCCGAACCGGTTTGATTCAACTGCACAGTGCCACTGCTGATAATAAAGAGGCCGGGAGTGTTAGAATAGCTCAAGGTCCAACCCTTGGCAGGCTGTGTCGCAGAAGTAGTGATTTGTGCATTGTAAGCAGCAGTGGGAGCAAGATACGAATTATCATGACGATTGATTATATCAAGGCTTCCATCTTGACGTTCCACAAATTTCCACATACCTGTAGCATAGTTGTGCTTATCATTACCCGTTACACCTGCACCTGCGCCGTTGCTTGTAAGGTATTTATTACTGCGGTTAGGTGTATAAAGTTGATACCACACCTCGTTGTCCTGAGTACTGTTAGTAGGCATAGAGAGGGCGCCGTTGAGAATCGTGTTGAGTTCGCCGGCAAAGGCAGTTACTTCATCTTGTGTGATGTTCGTCTTTTCCAAAAGCGCGTTGGCATCAGCCACCTTTGTGTCAAACGCTGCCATCTTCGCTACATTGTACTGACCGGCAGCATCACCGCGTTCTGCCACAAATCCGCGAGCAATGACTTGCGTCAACTGATTGCGAAGACCGGCCTGCGCATAGCGTGTTTCTGCATCTGCCTCAGAGGTTACTGCGTAGGTATTTCCGGGGAAGTCTGCATCAAGCGCAGCTTTCATCAACACTGCCATCTTTGCATAACCCAAACCACCGAGATAGTTGTTGGGATAGAAATATTTTGTGTTTGCCACATTTCCATTGAGATACGGAGTGTAGGTATCCACAAAACCAATGTTATCCGTAGTCGAAGCATCTGCCAATTCTTGCAAATAATCCTTCAACACGGCAAAGCGGTTGGTATTGTTGCTTGCATTGTTCGTGGGGCAAGGTGCCATCAGATAAATCTTGGATGTAGGCGACTTCTCTGCAATCTTATCAACCAAAGCCTTGTAGTTGGTCTTCACGGTGGCCATGTCGGTAGAGCCATTGCAATCACCTGTACCTGTATAGAGGAAGATGGCCTTTGCGTCTGCCTTTGACACACCTTCAACAGTGGCATAAGTGGCATCTACAATCTTGCTTGTCGTAGCGATGTCGCCACCATATCCCCAACCTGTTCCGCGGTTCTTCACATTACGATTACCAAGGAGTTCCTGCCACTCGCCGTTCTTTACGAATTCGTCACCAAACACAAGCACATCATCGCTCATGATGGGGAGACAGCTGAAATACGTGGCACGCATACCATTAGAACCACCGAGTCCGCCGGCATTCTGAACGGTGAGTGTGTTTTCGGGATATACGGGAGACACTGTATAAGTTTCGCCCTCCGCAAGATGCTCGCAGATGGTTTCACACCACGCCTGATAAGCACCGGCAGTGAGGTGCAGGTTGTCATAACTCCATGCGCCACCATTGGCCACATTGGCAAGTTTGTCGTAGAGGTCGATGTAAGTAACGCCCTCTGTAGCGTCAGCATACGCCTTAGTCAGTTCGTTCGCCTTGAGCCAAGTAGCTTCCACGCGGTTACCCGTCTTGTTCTTCAAGATGCTGTAGAGGTAAATCTTTGTTTGCGGCGAACGTGCATGGATACGCTTCACGATGCTCTTCACGTAGGCAAGCACCTGCTCCGGACTGAAGTTCAGACCACCCGAAGTGGCGATGTCGTTCGTGCCAATCATCATGAAAACCTTCTTGGGCTTTCCGTTGATGTAGGACTCGAGGTTGTCGCTCTGCTCCGTGGAATAAGTGCCCGAATTACCTCGGTTCACAATGGGCAGATACTCACCCGTGGAGGTCTTGAAGGCCTCGGGCCAACAATGCATGTCCGTGATACTGTTACCGATGAACACGATGTTGTCGCCCGATACGGACAGGACCTTAAACGAATCATAACGATGATTCCTGAAAGGCCCATCGGCAAGGACCGCCGTTACTGCAAAGAGCAGCAAGGCGATGAATGTCGAAAATCTTTTCATACGTTTGGTTGTTAATGATGTTAATGATTTGTTTTTCTCTGAATTTAAGGTTGGGCAGGCTGCTTCGGCATATTCCAAGACAGAAACCGCTTTCGGCACACGCGCTCCGCTGCAAAGATACGCAAAAGGTTGATAATCAGGGGAGGGTAGTAAACTTTTTTGAGCAAAAAAGTGCTTTTTCTTCAGGCCGTCGCATCCCCCTGAGTTCCACCGCTTTTCACACCCATCCTTTGCGTGAAAATCTGCAGTGCTCGCAGGAAAGCCGGCAAAGGCAGATGCCCCAAAAAGAGATACGGGATTTCATTGCAGGAGATAGTGCGTATCTATGGCAACGATACGCACTATCTCCTGCGAAGAAACGGTATATCTCTAAATGCTGTGTTGATGATATAATCAACGGACAGCACGGTTTTCGCTTCATTCAGTCAATTCGTGTTCTAATAAAATCAACTGATTGCACTGATTACACAGTTACCGTTTAATCTCTATAATGTTCACAAAGAAAACGCCCCGTGCATCCTTGTGGTGCACGGGGCGAGATGTTTCAAGTTTCAGCTATTGGCTTAGTTGTCCCAATTGTCAGAGCTCCAGCCGCGCTTTTGGCTTTCGAACACAACATTATCCTCTCCTTCCACATCAATGCTTTCTTTGTTGGAAGCAGTGAGGAGCATTGATTCGCGAGCCACTATTTCGAGAGTATAAGTCTCAGGCTTGATATATGTTTTCTTCATATTCTTATGTTGAGTTTAGTTATTGTGCTTGTTCTTACTTTACCATCACCTTTTGGCCGTTCACCACATACACACCGGTGGGAAGACCTTGCAGTGAGTTGGCGGCCTTTGCACCTTGGCGTACCAAGCGACCATTGAGATCGTACACATTCACTGTGCCATTCAGTTGCAGTTCGCCATCAACTATGCTGCCGATGCCGGTAACCTCACCATCAAAGCTGAGAGCAAGTGTACTGAGTGATTGTTCGCCGCTCACCTTAATCATTGTGCGGAAGGGATTGAGCGTTCCGCTATTAGCTTTCACGAACACACCGCCCTTGTAACCATAGAATGACGTTGAAGCATCAGAAGCAACAGGCTGTGAAGTGTAACTACCGACATGAACCGCACCGCCGGAAACTGCGTTCTCCAATGTGGCTTCGGTGGTAGCAGCTACGCTCACATTGTTTGCATCGTTGAGCAAGTTGGCTGAAGTGGCTTTCACAATGTAAGGCTTGTTGGCTTCCAAAGTTGTTGTAACTTCAGCAAAGTTAAGTACGCCATCCTCATAGCCCACCAATTCATAAACTGTTCCGTTGATGTTGGCTGCAGGAACTGCTACGGGCAGCACAAACGAAGAAACATAGTCAGCTGTGGGATTGAAAGAACGAGTGTATGAAGCCGTTGTGGCTGTGAAAGCATTGGGAGCATTGAACTCTGCACCATCGGAGATGACTAAAGATGAGCAAAGACCACCTACTATAATATTGTTTCCAGAGTAAGAACTTCCTGCTGCGAAATAGGTCAATAGGTTAGTCCATCCCATTTCATACAATGCTGCAACGTATTCCTCTGAAACGGTTACGGTAGCTTCTGTGAAATCAATTGAAGTGATGTCCTTACTAGCATTCATGAAATCCATAGCCATTATATAGATTGCAGTATCATCTATATTTCCGGAAGTTTTGACCTCACCATTGTTTTCCACATAAGAAAACTCTGCAGGAATAATAGTTACGTCAATCTGTGCACCATTCCATGTAATGGCCAATGTAGAACTTAATTTTCCATCCTCAACAATGGTCGTCATTGTCATGGGGAGGTTCGTCAATCCAAGTTCTTCTGTAACCGGCCCATTGATGGTTATTGTTCCGTCATAAGTCAATGCTGCCTTTCCACCTACCCAAGAAGGCGAAACATTTTCCAGTTCAATATTACCCACCTCTGTCGCACCAAACATAAAGCCGTTCAGGGTAAAGTCTGCTGTGTTGTTACCTCCTGCGTTTTCAGATACATTGATTACATTGAATGTCATGGTTTCATCCATATCGGGAACATTAACCGTGACAATGGAATTATAATTGCCAACCATTTCCGTAACATCCGGAACAAACGTAATGTTGTAGGTTGAAGTGGAACCATCATTTGCAGTTACAACAATGGTAGCCTTTCCGTTTGCTGTGTCATAAGTAGTAACAGCCGACGCGTGCTGGCTCTTAGGAGTAGCTGTGATACACCCTTCTGTGCATTTCCCCATGACAGTAAACGACCTCAAACAATTTCCGTCGGAGGAGCTTCGGTGGGCATCGGTGCATCACCGCCATCTGTTTCGACAGCACCGTTCTGTGCCGCAGTGCCGCGTTCCTCAAATAC
>JAEIGA010019485.1_pt1 | contig 10346 bp, 8 predicted proteins | sample 9270691 | NCBI WGS metagenome assembly JAEIGA01 (sample SAMN17057246, study PRJNA624740) | gut metagenome | biome: biome; isolation source: fecal sample | host: Bos grunniens | place: China: Xizang | collected 2019
CCATTTCTCAATAGTGCCAGGCTTCTGATTATCCATAGTATTCTGCGTCTGTCTAGACATCATTGTTACAGCTTTAGTTGCAGCAGGAATAATAAATTTATCTTTAATTCTAGCCATCAACTCTTCACGCGTTGCACTTTCAGCCGGCACCTTAATCACATCACCATTTTCATCGCGAAGCGTATTGCCGTTCTCATCCAACTTCACACCATATATTTTTTCGCCATTCACATTCAAACGATCTCTAAGCAGTTCTGTTGGGAACATTTCCTCCCACTTATCAGGGTTCATCAAATTACCAAACATTTCAACCGCATCAGAATCCATCTGATTGAATGCACCTGGCTTTGTCGCCTTGTTAAAGCTATCAAGATATGCTAAATACAAATGAGCATAATTCTTGATATAACCTTTTTTCACCATCTCTGCCACCATTGGGCTAAACATCGCATTCTTTTCCTTAAATGGAGCATTCATAAGCGCACGTCCCACAGTAGTCCTAAATGCATCTAGACCCATGTTTCTTAACACTTCATGCTCACTTTCTTTATCTTCTTTAATACCAGCATGAATCGCCAACATGTTATTAATAGGGTCATTAATAGGTGCATCAAAGTTACTCATCAACTCTTTGATTGCCGATTTATCTTTCTTATAAATCCTAGTCACATAATGACCATCAGTATCATACCAGTCAAAGTATGGACCGTTCTCATCAAATTTGTTCCACTTTACCAACTTGTCTGGATCATTTACACGAAGCCAGTCACGACCATGCTCTTTTTCTTCTGGCAAGACATTACCATTCTCGTCTGTAGCATAACCATCGTCATCAATAAAGTAATTAAACAAGAAGTTTCTAAAGCTACGCTTATCTGGTGGGAATTTCTCAGCCACAATATGAATATCACGTCTCTGGTTAGTTTCCACTGCTGCCGCCTTAGCAATAATTTTACCAAGCACACGCGTCTGGCCTTTTTCGCCAAGTCCACCCGCAGACGACACGATATAATGTCTATATTTCTTCAACGCCTCTGGCTCATTCGGATCATAATTCATTGATGCCGACAGATATTGACCCACCATAAAGTTAAAGTCGGCCTCATTGTCATTTTCAGCCGTCATCTGTGCACGACTAAATTCAAGGTAAGCTTGAGCAGCAGCATTAGATCTACGATATTCAGCATCAGAAGCCTTAATCTTTGCAACTGTTTCTGCTTTCAATTTCTCGTTTTCTTTCTTATTATCAGAATACCTGACACGTTCTGCCGCTCTTACTCTATCCCTAATTTCTTCGCTAGTATAGTAATTCTCGTAATTATTTAACGCGTGTGTTGTATCCATCGTTGCCATCTCGCTTCTCAAATTAGAAGTAGACAAATCCTTCGCGGCACGAGTATATTTGTTTGGCTTTAACTTTCCAGAATTCCCATCTGACTTCGTTCCATCAAAACCACCACTAATCTTACGTTGCGCATAAATGTTTGCCTCATTCTTACGCAATTTTGTTAGATTAGTTGTATTCTGTTCACGTAATTCTCTACGATTATCCAAGTAGCGTCTAAGCGCACTATACGGTGTCCTGCCATATTGCATATAATAAGCGTTAGTCTCTGCACGACGTGATTCTGCCCAAGCCCTGTTTTTTGCAAGCGGTGTTGCAAAGAAACCAGTAATTTTCGCATTGACCGTACCAAGAAATGTTCCAGACATTTTCATCAGTGACCAAGAGAAGAACAATGGGAAAATTTGTACTGCCACACCAAGAACTATACCAAAGCCATCTGTAGCGCTAGCAATAATTACCCAACCAGCCAAACTTGATGCACCAAACAATAGTGAGTACATCGGATAAAACACCAACATCCTCACCAATAAATCTTTCCATTTTCTAAACAGGCTTTCCGTATTCGGCATAATATACGCCACAATCGCAAGTGGAGCAATCATAATAAGAAGCATCACTACCACCTGGCGCAGTGCAATCGTAATCAAACCAGTTACCACAGCCACTAATGCGCCTAGCACCGCTGGTATCAACATCCAAATTTCACCACCCTCAAATGCAAGTATGCCAGCCCCAATCGTCAACGCCGTGCCATTCGCAAGCGATGAATACAGATCAGTCATCATAACTCTAGATTCAACATCAGTATAATTTTCCACCGATAATATTGCAGGCACAGTCGCCTCTTGCACCGATGTAAAAATTCCACGCAGCCCATTACCAATAACATTAGAAACATCTACCGCTAGCGAACAAAGCAAAAAGCTAAGGTTCACCATAATGGCTGCAATAATCAGCTTAGGCAGTGCCTTTTTAACACCATAATTGGAAATCCCCACCCCAGTAATTTGCGCATAAACTACTATCAAAAGAAAGATAATAAACACAACATTAGCTACACTAAGACAATACTGCCAAACCAGATAAATCGGCGATTTTTCACTCGCTTCAACTGGGTTTATCTCCAACAATTCTTCATTTTTATCATAAAGCCAATCTACTGCCTCAGCAATCTTGCCAGTCGTTGGACAGACCAACCAACCAAGAGAACCCAAACTATCATCACAAGTTTTAGTCTCTACAGGAGTATTTTCCTTTTTCTCATTTTCTGTGTTATTTTCATCATTTGTATCGTCAGTATCGTTTGTATCTCTATCTGTTACAACGTCCTCTCCTCCGTTATCTTCAGGAATAGCATATACATTAGCACTACTTGCAAAAAATGGCAAAATAAGTCCTAAAATACCAAAAAAACACCCAAAAATGGCTCTTACCAACCTAATTTTCAAAGGTTTTTTTGCTATCATAGTAAAAATCGCCTCCCTTATAAGGCGTAACTTTATTATAGCACGCATAAGCGTTTTTGTCAAGAGTAAAATAGGCTATTTTCACTTGGACTTTTTTAAAAACTGTGTTATGATAAAAACATGTTAAAGAAGTTACTTTTACTATTAACTGCCCCTATTCTTTGTTTTTCCATTGTTAATACCACTTCTACCTATGCCACCGATTCTAACGGAAGAGATTGTTCCTCAATCTCAAACACCGAGGCACACAAAAAATGTATGGAAAACGGCGGTTATGATGATACGAAATACACCGATCGCGATGCGGATAACACCAACAATACCACAGGCAAAGACTACATAGAAGGTTGCACCTATATTCTAGGTATGCCAGCCTGGAATTGCGATGTAAACCTAGATATCGCCAGTGAAGAGCAACTCAAAACAGAAATCTGGAAAATTGTCGCCAATATTGCTACAGACATTTCTATTATTGCTACATATCTAGCAATCGGTTTTGTCATCTATGGCGGCTACAAATACATGTTTGCTGGTGGTGATGTCGGTAAAGTTGCTACTGGTAAAAAGACTTTAAACCAAGCTTTCATTGGCCTTGCAATTACCATGTCTGCTTCAGTCATACTTGGCACTATCCGCACGGTTCTCGCCGTCAACGGCCAACTTACTTGTAACCCGCTCACTGGCTCCGGTTGTTTTAGTGCCGGGGAAGTCACTTCTATGGTAACCCGAACTATCCAGTGGGCCATTGGCATTGCTGGCACCGTTGCTCTTATCTTCGTTGTTGGCGGTGGCATTTTCTACATGACTTCTGCCGGCGAACCAAGCCAACTCCAAAAAGCCAAAAATATGATTAAATATTCTCTCATTGGTTTAGTCATCGTCGGCTTAGCCGAAGTCATCGTTGCATTTATGTCAAACATAATAAAATAAAGGAGCAAAATGGATTGTAGCCAAATACCAGACGCACTAAAAGAAGCCACCGGCTGTGGCAGCAGCAGTGGCGACTTATCTGGTTCTATTCAAACTATCTTAAACAGCATTATAGGTGCGGCAGGTATTGTAGCCGTCATCTTTATCGTTATCGGCGGTATTAACTACATGACTTCCGGCGGCGACACCGGCAAACTCAAAAAAGCCAAAGACACTATTCTTTATGCCACTATCGGTCTTATCATCTGTGCCCTATCCTTTGCTATAGTAAACTGGGTCATTGGGGCAATGTCAGGCAGCAACGACAGCCAAACCGACAATTCATCCGGAACGGCCGTCATAATTACCGAGCAAAATCCTATTGCATTTTTACAAAAATAGTTATACAATAAAATTAAGTTAAAAAAAGGATTTTAATGAAAGATATTCTCTCAATCATAGCCACTGCAGCTACCGGTACTGGCACCCAACCCAATGCCGCTAATAACAAACCATCTACGGTAGGTGATGGTTCGAATAATCTTATTAATAATGTTACTGTGATTATAAATGCTGTTATTGGTGTCCTTGGTATCGTTTGCGTGGTTGTTATGATTATTGGTGGTATCAACTACATGACTTCCGCTGGCGATGCAGGCAAAGTCAAAAAAGGTAAAGACACCATCCTTTATGGCCTTATTGGTTTAGTGGTTTGCGTACTCGCCTTTGCCCTCGTCAACTGGGTTATTGGTACAATGTCCTGGAATTAAAAACTCACAAATCTCCCTCTCTTTGAGGGAGATTTTTTGTGCAAAAATATATTCAACCAAAAACCGCTCCAACAAGAGCGGTTTCTTAGTATAACCTGAACTTAGATTGATATTATTGGATAGCAATCTTTTTCGGCGCTTCTATTTTTTCCTTTTCAAATGTAATAGTAAGAACACCATCTTTGAGCTCCGCTTTTACGCTACTCTCATCTTCACGCACTTGCACAGGCAAAGCAATTGTACGAGAAAACTCACCCCAATAGCATTCTTGAATATGCCAACGTGTAGTCTGTTCATCCTCGCCACCAGACAACACACCAGAAATCGTCAAAATATTATCAGAAATGCTCACATCAAGATCGGACTTAGAGATGCCAGCAGTTCGGGCTTTTACTACTAATTTGTCGGCGGTTTCATAGACATCTACTGCCAGTTGTCCAGGAAAATCGTCGGCAGGTTCCCACTCATCTTCTTCAACTGGTTCGCTAACTTCTTCGACTGGTTCCTCTTCCGCAACAACCATTTCCTCTTCCTTTTGAACAGGCGCTTCGTCTGCAGGATCAGAAAATGCGTTAAGCAAATCGTCGTCAATTAGCAAATCGTCACTATTGTTACGAGCCATATTTCCTCCACTTATATTGTTATGCTTTATTATAAAGCATGTTCATAGTAAAATCAAGAGAAATATGAGTTTTATTGTAAAAAATACAACATTTTTGAAACCACTCGACCTTATTGCTCCCCACTCCTGTAGGGGTTGCGGAGCTTTGGGCGAAGCACTTTGTGAGTGTTGTAAAAATAACATTATTTTATCACACGCAAACTTCTGCCCACTTTGCAAAACAAACACGCCAAATGGTCTTTGCAAAACCCATCCAAACCTTCCCCCAATTTTTGTCATAAGCCACCGAAACACCATACTTGGAGACCTTATTCACGATTTTAAATACAATTCTACTCGTGCCATCGGTGCCAAACTCGCCGAAATTTTAGATCAAACTCTACCAAAATTCGATGGCGATATTAATATTGTTCCTCTCCCCACCATCACCCGTCATATCCGCGAACGTGGCTTAGATCACACCAAATACATAGCCAAACATTTAGCAAAACTTCGTGGCAAAAACTACCAAGTTGCGCCTATTTTAGAACGTGCCAAAAATACCATCCAAGTTGGCAAAGATCGAAAAGCTCGTCTCGCTCAAGCCAAGACTGCCTACGAGATATCAAAAAAAGCCGAACTAAACCCTACTGTTACCTACCTCCTTCTTGATGACGTCTGGACCACTGGCGCCAGCATGCTCGCTGCCACCAAAAAGCTCCAGCAAGCTGGAGCTTCTAAAATCCTTGTTGTAGTATTAGCGGTAAGCTAAAATCTCTGTAACACAAGACTGGGTCCCAGCAGAAGAACCACCAGGCAAAGCGGAAATCACAAAGTTTACAATTGCAAACGCGAGGAAAGAAATAACCAAACCAATAATCGCATAAAGCACAGTATTCTTCGCGTCGGTCACTTTCTTTGCATCACCACCTGAAATCACATAACGAATACCACCAATAATTAACATAATTACAGCAATAATACCAACGATATAAAGAATAGTGTTGGTTACCTGTTTAAATACACCGTTATCACCAAACAAATCCGCTGGACAGCCATCACAACGTGCAGCTTCTGCACCCTCTTGCAATGTCATTGCTGATACGCTAGAAAAACCAGCCAGAGCAATTGCTCCACTTACAATTATTGGTAAAAACAATTTCGCAATATTTTTCATACCCTTATTATACCACATAAAAACCAGTTAGTCTATATTGAGCAAAAATAGAGCCAAATTGCGCAGCAATTTGTCATATATCAAAAAACGAAACGGAATTCACTTTCGTTTCGTTTTTTTACACTAGTTTCTTTGCTAAACTTTCTTTTTAAAGAAAGTTTAAGCCTCTGGCGGAAGGTGGGAGATTCGCATTGAGTATAGCGAAATCCCAATCTCGCTTTTTGTACAAGCTCGACAGAGCTTGGCGGAGGGTGGGAGATTCGAACTCCCGCTCCAGATCACTCCAGACTAACGATTTAGCAAACCGTCCCCTTCAGCCACTTGGGTAACCCTCCATTCTCTCTATTCTATCACACTTTTTTATTTTTCCGATATAAAAAACTAAACATATGCTATAATAAACTTATGGCAAGACAAATTCAAGATGTATCTTGGGAAGCCACCGAATATATCGTTCGTGGGCACAATGCTTGCTGGTATGTTGGCTTATTCATCGTAACAGCTGGCTTTAGCACGCTCGCTTTTTTTCTAAAAAGTTGGACTTTTCTAGCCCTAATTATCCTTAGTGCTATTGCCCTCGTAATTTATACTGTACGTCCCCCACGCAAAATCAAATATGAGCTCATGCGCGATGGTCTCAAAGAAGATAATCGCCTCCACAAATATGAAGAATTCCGTGCCTTTGGTATTTTGAAAGAAGGTAGCAGTTTTTCTGCTGTACTTATACCCAAAAAACGCTTCGCACTCTCCGTAAAAGTCTATTTCCCAGAAGGCAGCGGCGAAGCTATTGTCGACGCGCTTGGTGCACGTCTCCCAATGGAAGAAGTCAAACTAGACTTCCTAGATAAAATCGTAAACTTCTTGCGTATTTAATCAAGTTGTGATAATATAAAACATAAGCATAATAAAAAGGTGGGCAAATAATGGACCAAAATCAAACCGTAGATAACGATCTACAAAAAGCAATCGACGATATCACTCAAACTACTAATATAGACCCGGTTTTTTCAGACCCTGTGGCAGCTCCTTCATCCGTACCAGAAGGTGACACCGGCGAACTAGGCGAACCAGTTGGCCCGTTCCCAGAACCACAGGTTAATCTTCAAACTGCCCCAGTCACACCAGAAATGGCTCCACTCGCCGAACTAAACGTTTCCGAGCAAATCACTGCCCCAGTTGAACCTGCCCCAATGGCACCTGTTTCTGCGCCAATTGCCCCTACGCCAGAATTAGCTGCTCCGGCTCCAGAGCCAGTCGCTCCAACTCCAAGTCCAATAATTTCTCCAGAAAATCAAATCGGAAATATAAGTAATCTCAATGTCCACCAAATCAAAGAGTCTGCCCTCCGCGACTTAGTACCTCTACTAGATCGCCTCAATATGAACGCTTCACAAAAGTTCAATCTTTATCGCAACATCTTTGAGGATTTGAAAGATTACACTGTCTTAGAGCCAGCCTACCGCGCTGCTTCGGAAATCACCAACGACACCGAACGCGCTGAAGCTCTCCTCTACCTCGTCGAATCTATCGACAAAATGTAAACAAAACCACTTGGCAAAAATCATTTTCGCACAAGTTTCGCGCCATTCGTCTTAGACAAATGGCGCTTTAACCTTTCAGCACCCTTCGCCTTAGGCTCAGGGTGCTCTTTTCAGGGCTAGAGGGCTCGGGAAGATGTCTTGGTGAAGCTATGAACCCATAACACAACGTACTAAGAAGCCGCTGTCGCGATAGAAATGGTCGTCCTTGTAGACGCTGCCAGTCTCCATGCCCAGATCGTACATCTGGATATTATCGTACCGAGTAGAAGACCACCAGTGGCCGGTGTACCCGAAATGGGGGACTGAGCCGCCGTCGACGTAGCCCGCGAGAGGCAGTCTAAAAGCATTACGGAAAGCAGTATATTGATCATTTTCATTGCCATAAGCATTATAAAGAACATCATACTCACCATCATAGTTACCAGTAGGCATTCTCCAGCCAGCTGGACAGATATCTTCTGCGGCGTCCATATATTCTGGAGAACCATTACTATTGTCATAACAATATGACCCGGCTGAAGCAGCACAGTAATTATAATAAGTGCCTACTTTCCAATCTTTGTCCATTTCAGAATAGTCGTCAGAATATCCAATATTTTCAGCAGTTTCACGCATAGTATCACCACTATAATCAGTAAAGATATATGGATTAGTATATTGGTCGTCACTCCAATCAGTAGACACAGCACCTCTAGCATAACGTCCTGTACCTCCACCACTAAGTAAGGCGTTGAGTGATTCAGTGGAAGCGTTTGTGTTGGTACTATTCATAACAGATTTTACCCCAGAATCTGTGAGATCTAGGTCTAAGTTATCTAGTAGCCAAATCTTACCATCTGCTAATCTACCAACAGCATATTCTTTGTCGTCACGAGGATCTACTGCAAATATAGCATCACCAACATTTTGTACAGCATCATCTATAGCAGCGGTATCTAGAATGGAAAGCACTGGTAGTTTCTCCCAATGTGCATAGTAAGTTGTACGGCCAGATGGAACTGTCTCGCTAGTAATCTCAGTGCCACCAGTAGCATCTGTAAACCAACCTAGGAAAGCGTAACCAATTCTCTTTGGGTTAGCTGGGAGAGTATCGCCAAGTGCGTCACCTGGAGTTATTCTAGCAATAACAATAGTCTCGCCATCTATATTCCCACCATTTAAGTCGTATGTTATGGAATATTTGTCGTCTATTATACAACGTACTGAAAGGCCCTTATAGCGACCGGCGTAGTCGTTCACGCTGACGTAGGTGCTCACGTATAGAGGAATCATATCGACGCTATCGTACCAAGTAGAAGACCACCAGCCGCCGTCGTTGCCAAAACTATAGACTGAACCGTCGTAGTTGATGAAACTTGAGAGAGGTAGATTAAGAGCATAACGGAAGTTATTATATTGTGTTTTATAATCATCTTCATCATAATATGCATTATAAAGAATATCATATTCACCATCATAGTCTCCAGTAGGCATTCTCCAGCCAGCCGGGCAGATATCTTCAGCAGCGTGCATATCTTCTGGAGAACCATCATAGCCGTCATAACAATACGACCCAGCTGAAGCAGCACAGTAATTATAGTAGATGCCTACTTTCCAATCTTTATCCATTTCTGTTTCTGGGTATTCTTCACCATGTATTTCTTCGTATGCCTGACTCATAGTATCGCCACTATAATCAGTAAAGATAATTGGATTAGTATGATTAGTATATTGGTCGTCACTCCAGTCAGTAGAAACAGCACCTCTAGCATAACGTCCTGAACCTCCACCACTAAGTAAAGCATTGAGTGATTTAGTGGTAGCATTAGTATTCTTTGCTGTAATATTCTCAGCTGCATTTTCCATAGTAAGGTCTAAGTCTAGATTGTCTAATAGCCAGATTCTGTCATCGGCAAGTTTACCAACGGTATACATTTTACCATCACGCGCATCCGGAATAATTGCGGTACCATCAGTGCTATTATCCACTGCATCAATCACAGCAGGTATATTTTGAAGAGTGAGAGCTGGCGCTTCTTCTTCCCAATGTGCATAGTAGGTTACGGTACCAGTTGGAGTTGTTTCGCTATTTACTTCGGTACCATCACTTATACCAGTAAACCAACCGATAAAGTCATAACCATCTCTAGTTGGGTCAGCTGGGATAGTGTTCCCAAGTGCATCACCAGCATTAACTGTAGCGGTAGGGTTTTCTGTAGAGCCATTAATATTGCCACCATTTAGGTCGTAAGTAATTGTGTATTGGTTTCTGGTGTATTGTGCATAGTAGGTAGTAGCAGATTCTGGAATGGTTTCTGTAGTAATTTTAGTGCCGCCTTCAGCTGCTGTATACCAACCATTAAATGTGTAGTTTTGTTTTGTTGGGTTAGTAGATGGAAGAGTACCTAATGCTTCACCAGTTGGGACATTGGAGGTTAAGTTATCCGTACTGCCATTAATATTGCCACCATTAAGGTTGTAAGTAATGGTATAAGTGTCTCTAGTCCATTTAGCATAGTAAGTAGTATTGTTAGTTGGGACAGTTTCTGCAGTGA
>JAEIGA010019486.1_pt1 | contig 10346 bp, 9 predicted proteins | sample 9270691 | NCBI WGS metagenome assembly JAEIGA01 (sample SAMN17057246, study PRJNA624740) | gut metagenome | biome: biome; isolation source: fecal sample | host: Bos grunniens | place: China: Xizang | collected 2019
AAGCCGGCCACCGTGTCCTGCGTCTCTGTGGCTTCACCATCCACCTTGTCCGTAAGAAATGATTCTCGACACCCCAGAAGTATCTGTCGTCGTCCCCGTCTATGGTGTAGAACGTTTTCTGCACCAATGCGTTGACTCCATATTGGAACAGTCCCTGAAGGACATCGAAATCATCCTGGTGGATGACGGCTCGCCGGATGCCTGCCCCGCCATCATTGATGAATACGCGGCCAGAGATTCCCGCATCATAGCAGTACACCAGCCTAACGGAGGCTACGGCAAGGCGGTAAACCACGGCATCTCCCTGGCTCGGGGCAAATACATCGGCATCATCGAAAGCGATGATTGGATTGAACCCACCATGTACGAGAAGCTGTACAACCGGGCAGAAGAAACCGGGGCTGATGTAGTGAAATGCATGTTCTGGAAATATGATTCAACCCAGCCGGAAGGACAGCGGGACAAGCTCTACACCTCCCGCGTGGGCGACCTGCGCACCGCCCCGGATTCCCCCTTCTGCCCGCGCGACTGGGCACCCATCTTTGCCTTTCACGCCAGCCTGTGGAGCAACCTGTACCGCGCAGACTTCCTGCGGCAGATTCCCATCATCGAAACCGCCGGGGCCGGCTATCAGGATTTCCCCTTCATCATGGAGGTGCTGGCCCGCGCCCAGACCATGAGCGTGGTAAAAGAACCGCTCCTGCACTACCGAGTGGAAGAAGGCCAGGGTTCCTCCACCACCTGCAACGATGAGCGCCTGCTCCGCATGCCCGCCATGAGCCTGCGTGGCCGTGAAATACTGGAGCAACTGGGTGCCCTGCCCTCAGTTAAAGAGGCGTTCTACCTGCATGTATTCCTGGCCAATGCCACTTTCCAACGCAGCATCCGCCCGGAGCTGGCCCAGCAATACTTCGACCAGTACCATGCACTGCTGGCCCCCGTTGCAAAGGACCCGGATTTCCGCTACTGCTACTTCTCCGTCAAAGAAAAATGCCGCGCCCGCCTCATTGCCGCTGGCGGCAGTGTGCGCAACCTCAGGAAACGCTGGGGCATCCTGCGCCGCCCCGGCGGCGGTTTTATCCTGCGTCTCAACGGGCGCGATATCGACCTCTGATTCCTCCCGCCTCTCATGAAATACGACTACCTCATCGTCGGTTCCGGGCTCTTCGGCGCCACCTTTGCCCACCTGGCACACCGGGCGGGCAAACGCTGCCTGGTCATCGACAAGCGCCCACAACTGGGGGGCAATATCTATTGCGAACAGCAGCACGGCATCAACGTGCACAAATACGGTGCCCACATCTTCCACACCTCAGATAAACGGGTGTGGGATTTCGTGACCTCGCTCGTGCCCTTCAACCGCTACACCAACTGCCCGGTAGCCCTTTACGGCGGCAAACTCTACAACCTGCCGTTCAACATGAACACCTTCTACCAGATGTGGGGCGTGACCACCCCGGCAGAAGCCACCGCTAAAATTGAAGAGCAGAAAAGCGAAGCCGTGGCAGCCATGGCTGCCGCCGGAATCACCAGCCCGCGCAATCTGGAAGAGCAGGCCCTTACCCTGGTGGGGCGCGATATATACGAAACCCTTATCAAAGGCTACACAGAAAAACAATGGGGTCGCCCCTGCACCGAGCTACCAGCCTTCATCATCCGCCGTCTGCCTGTACGCTTCGTATTCGATAACAACTACTTCAACGACACCTGGCAGGGCATCCCCCTCGGCGGGTACAACAAGCTCACTGAAGCACTGCTGGTCGGCATTGAATGCCGCACCGGGGTGGATTTCTTTGACCAAGGTCGCGGATACTGGGAAAGCCAGGCCGAAAAAATCGTCTTCACCGGCTGTATCGATGAATTCTACGGCTACCGCTTCGGCAAGCTGCAATACCGCACCGTGCACTTCGAGGAAGAGCTGCACCCCGTGGCCAACCTGCAGGGCAACGCCGTAGTGAATTACACAGAGCGCGAAATCCCCTGGACCCGTATCATCGAACACAAGCACTTCGAAAGCTTCGGCGCCGAGGTGGATGTCAACCCGCTCACCATCATCTCCAAGGAATTCTCCACCGAATGGACCGAAGGCAGCGAGCCTTTCTACCCGGTGAACGATGCCGCCAACTCTGCCCTGGCAGAGCAATACCGCGCCCTCGCCGCCCAGGAGCCGAACATCATCTTCGGCGGACGCCTGGCCGAATACAAATACTACGACATGGCCCCCGTCATTGCCAGCGTACTCGCTCACCCGGAAATAACAGCCCTCACGCCACATGCCTGATTCTCCGCTCATCTCCGTCATTGTGCCGGTCTACAATGTCGAAAAACACCTCCGCAAATGTCTGGACAGCATCTGTGGCCAGACATACCGCAACCTGGAGATTCTCTGTGTGAACGACGGCAGTACCGATGACTCTGCCGCCATTCTGGAGGAATACGCCGCCAGGGATGCCCGCATCAAGGTGTTCACCCAGGCCAATGGAGGATTAGCCGCCGCGCGCAACACCGGGCTCAGAGACGCCACAGGCGAGTGGGTCACCGGGGTGGATTCTGATGACTACCTGGAGCCGGATACCTACGAATACGCCCTCTCCGCAGCGGCAGATAATGTAGATATTATCTGCTTTGGAACCAAGGTAATCTGGCTGGACGGCCAACACCAACCGCATCTGAATGCATTTTACGCCATACCAGCCCTGGAAACCCAGGCTCCGATTCCCTCCATCGTGGCTGAAACTAACGATTCCTTCTGCACCAAACTATTCCGCCACAGTCTGATTCAGCAGACTGGCAGCCAGTTCCCGGCTGGCTTATGGTACGAAGACTCCCTTTTCTGGCGCACCGCAGCGCCCTTTGCGCGCAACATTGCCTTCCTGCCGGGGGAAAAATACAACTATGTCCGGCATGCGGGCACCATCATGAGCCAGGTCTTTGGTAAAAACCCCAAAACCCTCGACCGGGTGCGCATTGCTGAGCGGCTCATGAACGCCTACGCAAAGCGCCCCCTCCCCGGGCATCTGCAACGCGTGCAACTCGATTCCTTCCTCTTCTGCTTCACCTGCGCCCTGAGCGATGTGCCTCGCGAACTCCATCCCCAAGTGTGGGACGATATGCGCCTAATTGCCCAGCAACATGCCCTGTTCAGCAAATGGCCGGAGCGGCTCAACTTCCTGAAACCCGTGCCTCTGCTGCTGCGCCCCTTTGTGCGCCACCAGGGGCCAGGCAAAAGCTCCTATGGCATCCCCGGTTTCCGCCCCCTGGTCATCCAGCGCAAAAACGGTATGAAAATCACCCGTTTCCTGGGTATCAGGATTCATAAATCTGTGTTATCATAACATTACAACCTGCACGATGAGCCACACTTACACAGCAGCCGATGTATTGGTCAGCGTTGTCATTCCCATGTACAACGCCGAGCAACACCTCAAGAAAACACTTGATTCCATCCTGGGGCAATCGTATCAGCGTCTTGAAATCATCATCATTGATGATGGATCCACCGATAACAGCAAAACAATTGCAGAGGAATATGCTGGCAAGGATACTCGTATACAGCTCCACACGCAAAATAACAAAGGTGCAGCCCCTGCCAGAAACCGGGGTATTGCTCTGGCCTCTGGAAAATACATCCTGTTCCTGGATGCAGATGATTTATTTGAGCCAGACATGGTTTCTCACCTACTTACCCGGGCAGAGGAAACAACCGCAGACATTGTCATCTGCAATTTCACAACCATATTATCCAGCACCAGAGAAGTTCAGGAGTTATGCGCCTTCAACATGAAATTCCTGCGGCAGCATGTTAATCCATATTGTTGCTGCCCCCGCACGGAGTCACCAGAAAACGCCTTGCAGCTCATTGGTGCCGCAGCGCCATGGAACAAACTCTTCCGTACAGAATTCATCCGTAGCAACAAGCTGGAATTTCTATCCCTGAGTTCAGCCAACGATTTGACCTTCGTCTATTCTGCCTGCATTCTGGCCCAGCGGATTTCCTTCATTGATTTACCGCTGGTAACATACATCATTTGGAAAGACTCCATCAGTCATGCTCACAGCCGGAACATTGATAATACACCTATTGCTTATGCAGCCCTGCTGCAAAACATAAAAAAACACCATCTGTGGCCCCAGCTCCAGAATACATTTACCATTTCGGCAGCTCACACCATGGCTTGGAACTTGCTCAATACCACCCACTCACCCGAAAAGGTCAATGCTCACGTTGAAAAATGGAAGAAGGAGTTGCCGCTTGATTCCCGGTTACTTTCTGTCGTTTCCAATCCATTCGTATGCGTATACCTGGCCATTTTCTCACCGGAATACACACTCATTCTCCCTGAAATAAACGAGCAACTTCTATCTGAGATTCAGGAACTGGCAGGCATTAACCAATTTCCGCAGCTTCCTGTGCAAATTCTGTATGCATCAAGGCAGGTTGAGCCGCAGAGAGTGGTCTACCCCGTTGCCATGCCCGTAACTGTTCCAGAAACGGCATCTGATATGCAGGCTGTTGATTTATGCAGGGCTGCTGCAAAAGCCCCTCTTGTTCTATATCCCGGTTGCTCTTCAGAAATCATATCCAGAGCCATTAAAGCACAGAAAATAAAGTACTTCCTCAACCGGCTGGCATTCCTCTCCCCAACGGCTAAGACAAAGCGCCGGATTCTGCGTCTCAGAATCAAGAATCTTCAGCAACTGAACCGCATCCTTCAACGAGATTAGTTATATGACATATCCCCTGATATCGGTCATTGTGCCCATTTATAATGTTGAGCAATATCTCAGAAAATGCCTGGATAGTCTTACTCAGCAATCATACAGGAATTTGGAAATTCTCTGCATCAATGATGGCAGCACAGACAGCTCTGCTGCTATTCTGGACGAATTCGCAAGAAACGATTCCCGTATCAAAGTGTTCACCCAGGCAAATGCAGGTCTTGCAGCAGCGCGTAATACAGGGCTTAAACACGCAACTGGAGAGTGGATTACCGGGGTAGATAGCGATGACTGGCTCGCCCTTGATGCCATAGAAAAAATACACAGCGTCATTACATATGATGTGGATATTATTTGGTTCGGCTTACAGAATATTACAGATACAGGTGAAGTCTTCAATGAATACTACGAGACTAAAACCCCCGGGAAACAAGTTGTAACGGCAGAACTGATATGCAACCTTAATGTCAACTTCTGCGCTAAACTCTGGAGAACAAAGTTCATCCGGGATTTAGGCGTTTCCTTTATCCCCGGGTTGTGGTACGAAGATAATTACTTCTTCTACGCAACGGCTCCATTTACAAAATACATATATTTTCTCAGCGATAAATTGTACTTCCGCTACGTCAGAGATGAAAGCATCATGGGGCAGAGCCAGAAGAAAGCTGAAAAATGCATCGACCAGATACACATTCGAGAACACATTTTCAACTATTACCAAAACCACCCGTTACCTGCCGGGTTTGATCAAGATTACGAAACTCCTTTTCAAGTATACTTATTCAAAATCGGGTATAATTTCTGCATGGAGCACGTCCCCGAGGCCTCTATTCCCCGACTGCAGGAAGAAAGCCGGCGTATCATCTCTCATTTTAACTTGGACAAGTATAAACTGGAACTGGGTTACATCACCAAGCTCAATGCTTTAGAAAAGCTATTCATTGAATACAAGCCCCGCAAAATCATCCGCAGGTTTCTAGGCATTCCTATCATCGTCACCAGAGTCAAAAAAGAATACAAAGTCACTTCATTCCTTGGTATTCCTATTCATCGAAGTCGTTACCGATCTTTATTTTAAGAAAGAACTTTCTTCATTCATCAACACATATGTATACCTACCTGGAAAAAGAAATCCTTCAAGAACTGGATTTTTTCTACTATTATCCCAACAAAGGAAATTTGGGAGATTTGCTTATTGCAGAAGCAACCCGGCAATTTTTCCGCCGGAACGGAAAACTCTTCAAAGAGTACGATCCTGATGTCCCCCCTGTGAGCGATACCGAATATACCCTGATTTTAGGCGGCGGCGGATTGTCATCGTTATGGGGTGGTGGTGATACATTTGCTAAACACCTTACAGCTCCGCAGGTCAAACAAGGTATAGTATTGGCACACAGCTTCCATGATGTGGATTCTTTCATACAATGCATGGATGAGAGACATACTCTCATATGCCGGGAAAAAACGAGCTACGCGCACTGCCTCTCACTCCATCCGAAGGCCCGAATACTCATGGGACACGACATGGCTTTACTCTGGAAGCCAGGTGAAACGTACCCTGTTACAAATACAGATGAAAAAACTCCCAATACCATTATGGAAGAGCAGGAGCAGTATAACATGCTCCAGAAAGGCTGGGAACACCGTGTCATCAAAGGAGTGAAAAATTCAGTTGTTACAAGTAATGGTGAAAAAATTGCATTCCTGTTGCGTACAGATAAGGAAAAGGTAACCTCATTAAGCAGTCCCTATTCGTATGATATATCAGTCTCATACAGTTCATCATGCAGGGAAACTAAATACACGGCCCGCTTCATTGACACCTTCGCAAAAGCATTATCATACCCGGATACCATTGTCACTGATCGTCTCCATGTTGCAATCATGGCACATATCCTTGGTAAGAAAGTATATCTCATTGACAATGACTACGGAAAATTAAGCGGTGTATATGAATACTCCCTCCTTGAGGCAGAAAACGTTCACGTGCTTACAGGTAATCAATTAACGCCTGATTTACAAAAAGCATGGAACAAGCTTCATAATCGCTTCTTCAGCCTTTTCAGAAAAAAAGCTCTTACAGAAAGAGAATACCATGACCGAGTTCACCAAAACAGAATAAAGAAAACAAAACGCATGGTTCGTTTCAGTTTTGGTAAACGAAAAGTATATTACATAAAAAAGTTAAACAAACTGCTCAATCAAGAGTAAATATACCCCCCTTCACATCATTTCAACAGCTAACACAGAAAAGCATGAATATTCCCCCCATCAAGAGAGACATAGATGTTCACATTCCTGTAACTACCTGCACACTTCACTGCCCGTATTGCTATATATTCCACCGCGGGTTATTCAAAGCAAAACTCCCGCAATTCAAATACTCGCCTGAGGTAGTGAAGAAGGCTCTGAGTGTAGAACGCCTGGGGGGTGTCTGCCTTATTAACATGACAGGTGGTGGCGAAACACTTCTACCCCCACAAATAGTGGAGTATATTCGCGTTCTGCTTGAAAATGGCCACTATGTGGCCGTCGTTACAAACGGCACCGTCACCAGGGCATTCGACAATCTCTGCGCTATGCCGCAGGAATTACTCAGCAGGTTATTCTTCAAATTCTCATACCATTACTTGCAGCTTAAGCAAAAGAACCTGCTGCAACTTTTCTTCAACAACATCAGGAAAATGCGGGATGCAGGTTGTTCCTTTACCCTGGAATTCTGCCCGCATGATGAAGCCATCCCCTACATCGAAGAACTTAAGCAACGCTCCATCGATGAATTGGGTGCACCTCCCCATGTAACCATTGCCCGCGATGATATTTCGCCCGACAAGAAGCGGCCCGTCCTGAGCAATATGACAGAAGAGCAATACTGGAAGACATGGGGTGTCATAAACTCCGATATGTTTGATTTCAAGACTACCATATTTGGTAAAAAGCGCTGTGAATTCTGCTATGCAGGTGATTGGTCTTTCTATCTGAATCTGGGCACCGGAATCAAGTCCCAGTGCTATGGAGGCTCTTTCAAATGGGAAAACATTTTTGACAATCCAGAAAAGCCGATTAACTTCACCCCCATAGGCTACAAGTGCCCATTACCTCATTGTTACAACGGTCATGCTTCGTTAACGTTGGGACTTATACCAGAACTCGACACCCCTACCTATGCGTCAACTCGCAACCGAGTATGCGCAGATGGTTCCGAATGGCTCAAACCCAATGTAAAGGCATTTTTCTCAGGCAAGCTGAAAAACAACAACCGGGAATACTCTTTCCTTGAAAAAGGAATCCATCAAATCCGCTATAATTATTTAAAGAAATTGCGTTCCAAACTGAAAAAAACAAAGAAAGCATAATCAGCTTCACCCTCTGAAAAAGCATTATCTGCATACTCATCAGATACCCCTTCGTGTACTCTCTCTCATTGCAGATTCCGCATTACACGCTAAGACACACCAGCTGATTATCTATCAAGCACCCGTTTGAAAACATCCCGTAAATGAAAAGCGCACCTTTTCATTTACGGGATTATCGTATGCAGCAAGGAGTTGAAAGAAAAGCCATCTGCATGCCGTACTATTGGAGTATGCAGTAGTAATGGCTGCTTGCCCGCGGGTGAGAAATCTGTTATACTGCGGTTTCACTTTATACCAGACACTATGCTCAAAGCAGTATTATTCGATATGGATGGTACCCTGGGGGACACGCTTCTGCTCTGCGTGGAAGCCTACCGCCAGTGTACCGCCGAACAAAGCGGCCGCACACCCACCAGGGAGGAAGTGGTCTCCTGGTTCGGGCTGAGCGACCGCGGGGTGCTGGCCGGGCTGCTGGGCATGCAGCCGGATGACCCGGCGCTGCCGGTAGAGCGCTTTGTGGCGGCGTATGAGCAGCTGCATGGTAAACGGCTGGGGGTGATGAAGTAATGGATTATGCGATATACGCGGACCATGCGAAAATACACAGATAAGAACGGAAACACGGTATACGCCCACCGGCATCCGGCTGAGCTGAATATCCACATTGATTTTAAACATGCCAAGGGATGCGTCGTCTACCTGGCGCGTGGAGCAGTCAGCCTCGGATGCAGCCGGGTTCTGGTGTATGGCGACAACGCGGCTCTCTTCATAGGCGATTCAGAACTGGGCAATACGACGCTCATCCTCAACGAAAACTCGTGTGCCTACATAGGAAAGCGGAGCCATCTCAATCCGTATGCACGTCCTCAATTAATACGGACTGTTGTAAATCAAGTATTTTTCATGGGGGATGATAACCTCATTTCTGAGAATCTGGAAATATCTACCTCTGATCAGCATCCGCTTTATGATGCGGAAAGCCTGGAGCAAGTGAATAAAAACCAGTCTATCTACATCGGAGACCATGTGTGGGTGGGACGGAACTGTACCCTGCTCAAGAACAGCCGGATGGCATCTGGCAGCGTATTAGGTATACAGAGTGTCCTTGCAGGCAAATATGTACCCGTGAACACAGTCTGCGCCGGCGTTCCCGCCCGGCCGTTGAAAGAGCACCGTTTCTTAAAGAATATATCCATTTTCAACTGCCCCCAGGCATTCATTGATGCCCAGGCGACTCTGATGCCGGATGACCCGGCCATCAAGCAGGGAATATTTGAACATGATTCCTCCGTAGTGATTCGTCCTTGCGATATCGACTACACGCTCAAATCGCTCAAAAGCGCCTCTGAAAAAATTGCATTCCTGTATGATACCTTCTACATCAAAGCCGAACATAATCGATTTGCCTGGAATGAAGAAGAAGCCTATGCAACAGATGGCAGGCACATCCCGTACCAGGATTCATTTTCTCAACATATAAGCCAGGAGGGGGTCAAGCTTCAACGCCTGACATCATTTCCCGGACAAATCATATACGACCCGAAGGGGTTTGAGTTATGGGCGCTCTACAACCGCCGCTACTCTATTTTCCTGAAATATTGGTACTGCGTATTCATGCGCACCATAAGCAGAGGAAGAAGGAAACTCAAATACAAGGAGAAAAAAGCACACTATCGTTATCTATTAAGTCGGATTAAGGCCATGAAAATGACAATAGACGCCATCAGCAGATAAAGCCACCGGCGCAATGTCCGCCCCGGCATATTTTCCGGGGTGTGTATGTACGGCATCGACAATAGCAGGCATAAAATCTATAGAATTAAGCAATAGATTTTGTAAGAAAATTACGGACGATTGCATTCTTGGGGTCTATTCGGTAATAGCCAAGTCATTCTCTGAGGAACACTGTGCCATTGCCATGAATCCCCATATCCGGCGCACGCTGTGCCGGATTTCCACTCTGCCCGCTACCGGATATAAAACGGCGAAATGCACCAGGCATGGAGTGCATCAAGTTCAGTGCATTTTCGCCAATAATATGCCCCTTCACCATTCTGAGGCGGGCCGTATGTTACAGCTCCTCACTCCAGCCATCTGAAAGAAAAAGCCCGTCAACCGCGTATACACTAGGGGGTCTGTTTCAGATTTGCTGATGCCCAAGTAGCCCTTAGCTGACAAAAAAAGTAGCAGTCCAGCCTTGCTTGTCTTTGTAACACTCGTTACAAAGGGTTGATGATAAAAAACATTTACAAACAAAAGGGCTGGACCGCC
>JAEIGA010019487.1_pt1 | contig 10346 bp, 7 predicted proteins | sample 9270691 | NCBI WGS metagenome assembly JAEIGA01 (sample SAMN17057246, study PRJNA624740) | gut metagenome | biome: biome; isolation source: fecal sample | host: Bos grunniens | place: China: Xizang | collected 2019
AGATGATCGATTCTGCACGTAAATGGAGCTACAGCGAGTGGACAGAACAGCTCGACAGGGCAGATAAGAAATACAGAAAGGAGATCAGCAATGGTACCTATGAGGATTGGTTCGCTGAAACTGTAGAAGGTGCAGCAGAGATATATGACTACGTAGAAAGTTCTACCGACAGAGTTCCCGAACTTTCATATCAGTTCGTATATGACTTCTCTCCACTCCTTGAGGAACAGCTCATGAATGCAGGATACCGCCTGGCTCATGTCCTGAACACAATATTCAAATAATAGGAAAACGGCTTGAATTTTCTTTCGGGATTCAAGCCGTTTTCAATATTTCTGCATATATTTGCATAGCATTGCGGGTATAGCTCAGTGGTAGAGCATCGGCTTCCCAAGCCGAGGGCCGCGGGTTCGACCCCCGTTACCCGCTCCAGAAATTTATTTCTTGATAAAAAGCACAGCCATCAGAGGCAGGGCGATTATCGCCATCGTAGCGCTGATAGGAAGATAGATTCCGAAACTCACATACTTCACCACCAGATAAGTTATCATCAGCAGTCCCACTCCCATTGCCGAAGAAATCAGATAATGCTTCCTGATGTCTGTACTCTTGCAGACTATACGGCTCAGGTTAGGGACACCCAGCGATATGAATCCTATCGGGCCGCATATCGACACGGAACTGGTCACCAGAAACATAATCGCCAGTAACAGCAAAGCCTTCATCATGTTGCTAAGTTCCAACTCCCCGGTGAAATGACGCGTCAGAAGTCTGGCAGCCCATAATGCGGCACCAAGGCCAATGGCGAAAAGAACGAGAGAAAATATGATATCACCCCCTGTGACCCCCTCAAGGTTGAAATTGGCCGCACCCCAGAGATAATACTGCTTCAATAAATCACCGTTCGGAGCATTAGTGACGACAATAGTGCCGAGAGAGCCGATAAAGGTACCGAAAAGGATACCGAATGTGATGAGATTCTGAGTACTCACCTTAAGCGTTACGAAGAAACATACGATCGTACATATCAATGTACAGATGAAACTGCCCACTGTCAAGGAGCACCACCCGGTCATTGTCGCAGCGGCGGCACCAAGACAGGCTGCACTTCCAAGACCAAGGCTATAGACATCCCCAAGCTGGTTACGCCAGAGATATTGCATCTGGATGCCTCCTATCGGAAGGGCAATCCCGGAAATAAGCACATATAAAAGACTAAGCATATCAGAAACTATATTTTATTCCACCTATGAAATTACGCCCCGGCATAGGATAGCCGCTGACGATTTCATATCTGCAGTCGGCGATGTTCCTTGCTGCAGCAGTGAAGACCAGTTCACCCACACCCTTCAGGTAAAGGCCTTTGGAGAATTCCACGTCCAGAGTATTCCATGAAGGAAGACGGCCATAACCGTCAGTCCTGCCTCCACGCCACTGCCATGAAGGATTCAGATGCCAGCCTTTCCAGGAGACACTCAGATGCAGTATTGCAGTATGCCTGGCAATATAAGGTATCTGAAGACCGAAGGTAGAACTGCCTGAAGTACGGTCGGTGGCCGACTGGAAGGTATATTGACCTTTTGCATCGAAGGTCCACTTCTCCCCCGAATACCTCAGACCTGCCGTAGCATCACATCCGACAGAAAGCACCTTGCCGATATTGTAAGGCCGCCAGATGTTGGGATCTTCCTCACTTGGGGCTGATGTGATCTTATCTGTAAGCCAGTTGCAGAAGCCATCAAGATTGGCCTTTACAGTCCACTCCGAACCGGCCCTTCTTTCAAACCATACTCCAAAGTCAGCCATCCATGCATCTTCGGACTTAAGAGAAGGATTGCCATAGCCGACATAATACAGTTCATTGAATACTGGCATCTTGTAAGCCCTTCTTGCAAAGGCTTTTATATCGAAACCTTTGAAAACGGTATACTTGACATCGACCGAAGGAGACAGTGCACTTCTCGAATCCGCTCCCTTATCAAAAGCACCGGAATACTCCAAGGCCGCATTGGCAGCAAAACGCTCCCCCACGTACGACGCTGCCACAGCAGAAAAGGCTGTAAGACGAGAGGCAATATAATTGGAAGATTTCAGTCCATCCCATTGAATGTCTGCAGCAAGAGACAGTTTCAAGGCATCGTTGATCCGGAAACCGTGCGAAGTATTCAGCTGCATCTCGGTCTGGCCATAATTACTGTCTCCATAACTACTTGTGTAGTATATGTCATCATATCCGGCCTTGAAACTGAGATTCATAGTATATAAGGAAGAGAATCTGTTGGTCAACCGGCCCTGCACGAAGGCATTCATATCCTTCTGCCTGTCATCGGAAGGCCAGGAAACGGAGCCGGGAGTCCCTCTTTCGGCAGAATTGAAATATGCCTTGATATGGTAGTCTCCAGCATCGAGCAATCCCCACAGATCAAGTCCTGACCGTATCTGGGTGATATCGTTATTCGTGCGCTTCTGCCCATCAGCATAGCGGAAATCCCCTTTACTCAAAACTCCCGAAGCATTGGCTGATAATGACAACCTGTCAGAAAGACGGAAATCAAATCTTGCGGAAGGAAGACAGGTGCCGAAAGAACCGGCACTGAAGCGTAAGGAGCCAGCCACAGGAAGATGGGCGAATGAAGGCCTTGCGGTGTTGAAGGAGATGCTGTTCTGGGCATAATCCACCACCACATAACTGCAATCATCCACTCCCACCATACCCAGGTCGTTCTGTCCCGACTGCACATTCCCGACCTTGACTCCGTCTACATATACCGATGTATGGGCACTGCCCAATCCACGCAGACTCACTGTCTTGAGACCGGCATAACCTCCATTGTCACCGACATGGATTGCGGAACTTTGCAGAAGGATATCAGAAACTGAAAAAGAATTGGATGCGGAAAGAGTGTCCCTTCTGGAGACTACGACTCCTTTATCCGCGGTTACTGTCACACCATGAAGTGTGTCTGCGACAGATTCCACCGAACCTGTGCACAAGCCTGAAGTTAACAGACCTGCTGAAATCAGAATAGAGAATAACATTTTTTATGACGCCTTAACAGAGACCTGCCCCCGGGCCCCGATCGTTTGACTTGACTATGGCAGGTCTTCGGACTCATCTCCGTATCCTGCGCCTTCTCACAGACAAAGGCTGCAATGGCATGATGCAGGTACGTTCCGAGATTTACCGCTGCGGGCACAGTTCCGGATTTGCACCGGATTCCCTTGCTCCATAATCCCGATGCAAATATAGGCGTTATTTACAAGAAACCCTTCAGATCCTGATTCAAATCTGAAGAGTTTCCATTATAGACTCATATAGGTTCGAGCAACCTTCTTCCAGCAGATCCAGGACGAGGCTGAAACCTTCCGATCCCATGTAATAGGGATCCGGAATATAGGAAATCTTGTGAGTGGTCAGATAGGATGCCATTCTGACAATCTTACGGCTATCCTCCACAGACGGAGCCAGATGCATCAGATCCTCATAATTCCGGTCATCCATCGCCACGATCAGATCGAAATCCAGGAAATCATAGCCACGGACCTGTCGGGCAGAATGGGAAAGTCCATATCCGCGATACAATGCTGCCGTACGCATACGCCTGTCCGGATGAGAACCGCTGTGTCCGCCATACGTACCTGCCGAGTCCGCTTCTATCCTACCCTCCATCCCCTTCTCCCTTACGATATGTTCGAAGATACCTTGAGCCGCAGGAGAACGGCAGATATTTCCCAGGCACACGAAAAGGACTTTGTATTTGTTGTCGTCGTTATGACTTTCCATAACTGAAAGGCTTATATCAATGCTGATTGCCACTGATGATTATTCTTTCGATTCTTCGAGGAACTGAGGTCAGAATCTCATATGGAATAGTACCGAGAATATCAGCCAGTTCGGCAATGCTCGGTTCTTCCCCGAAGATTGTAACCGTATCTCCCACCTTGACATCAAGGCCGGTGACATCGAGCATCGTCATATCCATACATATATTACCGATTGTCGGGACACGGTGGCCATTGACCATAAAACTGCCTTTACCACGACTCAGGTGACGGTCCAGACCGTCGGCATAGCCCACCGGGATGGTGGCGATGACCGTTCCTTGCGGAGCGATCTTTCCATGGCGTCCATAGCCGATGGTTCCATCCTCCGGCTTCAAGGTCTTGATCTGAAGGACCTTGCATTTGAACGAAGCAACTGTAGCCAGATGATTTCCCGGCAAGGCACTCACTCCATAGATACCGATTCCAAGACGGACCATATCAAACTGCCACTGCGGGAATCTTTCTATTCCGGCAGAGTTCAGGATATGATAAAGAGGCTTATATCCGATGGATCGGGTAAGCCTGTCGGCATTCTGCTTGAAAAGATTTATCTGCCCCAGGGTGAAATCATCACATTCAGGATCATCTGCTGCAGCAAGGTGCGAGTATACTGACTTGACCTTGACATTACGGCTAGATGCCAGGAATTCCATAAGTTCAGCAAGTTCATCACTCATAAAGCCGAGTCTGTGCATTCCGGTATCCATCTTGATATGGACTGGGAAATCAGTAATTCCCCTCTTTTCAAGTACTTCACAGAGGATCTTGAGTGAGCACATGTTCGGGATGCCTGGTTCAAGCCCGTAATTCACTATCTGCTCGAAAGAATCGGTTCCGGCCGTCAGAACCATGATCGGAGACTTGATTCCGGCCTGACGCAGTTCGATACCCTCGACAGGATATGCGACAGCCAGATAATCCGCCCCGGCCTGCTCCATGAGAGAGGCGAACTGCACAGCACCATGACCGTACGCATTAGCCTTTACCAGGACCAGGAGTCTGGTCGATGATTCAAGTTTGGATCTGAAATATCTGTAGTTTTCAAGGCAATTGTCCAGGTTGATCTCAAGCCTTGAAAATTCGTTACTTATGTACATGCTGAATTCAAACAATAATTGAAGAACAAAATTACGAAATATTCTGACAAAATGTATTATTTTCGCCATAGGCTTGCTTTTTGCACATATTTGCCGCCGACAAAGCCCCTGCCAGAATCAGAAAGCGGCAGGACAAAATGTCAGTATAATCAGAAAATCAACAATTAAACTTACAGAATCATGAATATCTGGATTATCATGACCGCCATCATGGTCCTTAGCATCATCGTACAACAGATGCTGCAGAGCCGTTTCAGCAAGTACTCGAAAGTGGGGCTTCCAAGCGGTATGTCTGGAGCGGAAGTAGCACATAAGATGCTCCGCGACCACGGAATATATGATGTAAAAGTCGTTCCGACCAACGGAATGCTCACTGATCATTTCAATCCTCAGACCAAGACTGTGGCCCTGAGCGAAAGCGTGTATGCCAGCAGAAGTGTGGCTGCGGCTGCAGTAGCGGCTCACGAATGCGGACACGCAGTACAGCACGCATACGGATATGCTCCGCTGCAGATGCGTTCAGCCCTCGTACCTGTGGTCAGTTTTGCATCCAATATCGTTCAGTGGGTCCTTCTTGCTGGATTAATCTTCATCAACACTTTCCCCGGACTCATCTGGATCGGAATCCTGCTTTTTGCGGCCACTACCCTCTTCAGCTTCATCACTCTTCCTGTGGAAATCAATGCCAGCAGCAGAGCGATATCATGGCTGACTCAGACCGGCATCACAGACGCTCAGACCCGTCCTATGGCAATCGACGCACTTAAGTGGGCCGCATACACCTATGTAGTGGCAGCACTCGGTTCTCTTGCCACTCTCCTATACTATATTGGATTTGCACGCAGAGATTAAAAGAATAGGGGATGGCCGTTTGGTCATCCCCTTTCACTATCTGATTCTGCTGATCTTCGACGGCTTTCTGACTGCCTTTCTTGCAGCTTTCTGCGCTGCCCTGCATTCCTTTACTGTCATTCCTTCCGGACAATAGGTATTACCTACCGGATTCTTTCCCAGCACCGCTTGAAGCCAGGTGCATGAAGCCACATATCTTCCATAAGGCTTGCTCAGATGATATCCGTCACGCGTCAGGTCATCACCCAAGACCGAAGTCCTGGCATTCTGGATCGCGGTTCCAGACGGGATGACAATCTCAATTTCCTCAATCTTAGGAACGACTTCATTCATAGCCGCTACGATCGCATTATACATCTTCATCTGATCATTGTCATATCTGTGATATTCCTTATGCTTGGAATCCTTTGAATACGCCCAGGTCTGGTGGAACATAAATACGGCATCTTCGGGAACACGGGCCTTTACATATTCCACGAGTTCCGGTAGCTGGTCATAGGTCTGTGCAAATCCGGAGTTGGGACTGGACTGCTGGAAAGAAACGAAATCCCAGTCTTCATCTGCAAGGCCGCGGGCCATTGTATATCCGTATGAAATGGTCCTTTCACCTTCAGCATCGATCTTGCGATACTCATAGTCGGTAATATCTCCGCGTAAATTCCTCACATGCCTTTCAATAGAGCAGCCACCTTTATAGATATTGCCTATGACTATTGTCAGCCCTTCGGCTTTCGCCAGAGGGTACAGATGGTCCTCGATTGCATCATCCGAAAAACTGTTACCGATCGCAAGAATCCTTATAGTGTCATTCTGTGCAAAGCAGCATACTGTAGAGATTAAGAACACTGCCAGTGACAATAAAATCTTTTGCATAGGCCTTATTTCTTAACTGCGGTCAGATACATATCCGCCATAGGGATGAGGACCATAATATCAAAGAACGCCAGCATAGCCACTGCTCCGAATGCTCCGATGGTGAGAGCCATTGCCAGAGCGTACAGGAACGAGAATGCGTGGAGAAGAATCAACGGAACTGCCGCAAGCAGCCATACCTTCAGAGAGGTCAGACGATAGAGGATCAATGCCACCGTCGCGAATGTCAGAGGTATGAAGAACATCAGGTTCTCGCCGAGTGCAAACAAAAGGACGGCACTGAGCAAGAACATAAGAGTCAATGTTCCGTAAAGCATATTTCCGGCATACTTCGCTGCTGCATTATAGGCTGCGCTTGCTCTCATTGAACCTGCCACCTTGCGTACTGCAGCACCCCTTCCACGAAGATATACAAGCACACAAATTGCCGCTAACACCACAGTAGAGATAATCATCGCAATATTATCATAACTGATTCCGTGGATAACTCCAAAGAGTTTGAACCTGGCTCCGCTGATCAGAGCGCATACATATGCTATTACTTCACCCAAAACCAGAACACCGACTCCTGTACCGAGAATGACAAGAGATGACTTGAATACATTGGCAGCCTTCAGCCTGCCACGTACCCCTTCAAGGGCAAAAGCCAGAAGGAAGATCACGAAGACAATGATATTCACCACCTTATACATTCCCTTGCTGAAATTGAAAAGGCCCAATACCGGAATCGTGAAGTTCACAGTGTCATTCTCAGCTCTGAAATAATCCTTATCAGAATAGATATCATTTGTAAGATATTCCTTGGCAATCGGAACAATCTGAGCACCGTAATGCTGGATGGACTTTTCGCTGATATTGCTGAAATTATCCAGATCCGTATGGTAGTGGTTCACATCTACAATTGTAGAGAAATTCATGCCTGGTACATGATCCTTCACGATGGTAAAGTCTGTGAAGTTCGGCATGAAATTATAGACCACAGTGGTCAGCGAGTATGTGAAAGGATATTCCGCAGCCTTGGCATACAGTTCCATAACCTTCTCGTTTCCGGGACAAGTCTCGAAAAGAAGAGCCGGTCCCCAAGGTCCGCGTGCCTCGATATTGATCATAAATCCGACATTGTCGAATATATGCCTGTCATTTGCCCATGCAGCCTTCATTCCCATCATGCCTACTTCCTCAGCATCGGTGAAAAGTACCTTGATACCTTGATTCCAGTCATCACGGTATTTAAGAGTCTGAGCGACAGTCTCCAGAATCGTGCTGACACCGTATCCGTCATCAGCGGCACCATAAGACCAGACTGTATCCTTAGGCATCGGCTGTGAATATCGGGAATCATAGTGGGCTACCAAAAGAAGATACGTCTGATCTTCAGAAGGCGTCAGCGGAGAGAATTCAGCAAGTATATTGACTGCATCAAATGTATATACGACATGCTTGTTCTCGGGTCCGACCAGGGAATCATATTTAAAAAGACTGATTGTATCCGCCCCCAACTGCTGGAGTCTCTGAACAAGATATTCGCGAACTTGAGCTCTTTCCTCAGGATGAGCTACTGAATGATGTTCCTTTGACATCACTTCGATGTCCTTTACCGCCCTGGCAGCAGAAAATCCTTCCGCATCTGATGGCTCTACACTAGGACGGGTCCATAATCCGAAGGCCAGAAGACCTGCAGCAACCACCGTTGCCGCAAGAATAAAAGGTCTGAATTTATTCATTTATTTAGGTTTTAGTATTTTCCAATTTGCAAATATAGAGAGTTTTCACAGAAAATCCCTATATTTATGCTCATATCCTGATATATACTAATTCCAAACCTCCAGAACGGCAAACTATCTAAGAGCAAAATATCTTTCCTGCATAAAATGGTACAGGACATTTCTTATAATAACGCAGACGGATATTTCAATTTTCAGGACAGACCTGACAATCAATATACTGAAAACTCATATATCCTGACCTTGATGCCGTCATTCTGGTCAGCCTTTGTCACGTCAAGTCTGACATAACGTGCTTGCACAGGCTCTTTCAGACGACGGTCGGTCTGATATTCATCATTGTCATACACCGTGTCAACCGTAACCCAATCTTCATCAGGGCTCATTCTGACCTGGAGACTATATTCCTTCGTGATATAGCTCTGCGACTCCACTCCGGCGTGCAGTACTGACCATCCATGGATCTGCGAGTCCTGCTTCAGGTCTATCTCGATATATTTAGGCATAGTTTCAGAAACATCGCACCACTTTGTATCGATGTCATCGTCAACGGCATATTCCGCCACCTCACGGCGATTGATCTCTCCGGACCTTGCGATTACCGGCTTATCGAGACAGAGATTTGCAAAAGACCCGGCATCCTGGGTTTCAGACGAAGGATCCATACCTATTCTGTAAAGGTCCGAGCATGGTACTGCGACATTATCTGCATCCTTTACAGCCGTAGCCGCAAATATGACCACCTGGCTGTTATCAGGTAGGATAACTGAATCCGCTCCCGCAGGAATCTCAAGAGGTATGCAGAACATATACGAATAATCGTATGGAAGATCCTTATTCCCGTTCATAGTGTGCCTGTGGGTACCGACATAAGCCACATCTGCAGCCTTGAAGAATTCTTCTGTATGCCCTGTATGTCCCCATTGACCGATAAATCCTCCATAATAAGGCACCACGACTTCCTGCGGCTTTCCACCGACAGTAAAAGTACACTTGACATCATTACGCATCGCCGCAGCCAGAATATAGAGCCTGTCATAATTCCCGGAAGGAAGAAGAATCCTATTTCCCCTGCACTTAAGTGCATTGGCTGATGCAGGGTCCCCTAACCTGAAATCCACACCTTTGAATGACAATGTTTCCGGAAGAAGTTCTGCAGCATAGGAATTGCCCTTTCCATCAAAATTGACTTCCACACGGAACGGGTTATATGAAGCGGTCTTCTTATCATAAGGGAGATCGACAAATGCAGATGCTGCCGCATCAGGAGCCTCAGGCTTTTCCAAACGGACAAGATAGGTCTTCATGCCGTATGGACCGATTTCGAAATCGAGCACCTTGCCCGATGAATGAGCCGGTCCTATGACTTCCTCATTACCATTGAGTTCCTTTGCTTCCAATATATCAGCAGCAAAGCGGACCTCTGCCTTCTGGGCAGAAATCCCCGAGGTCTCATAGAAACGTACCACGTATGCCTGTGAATCTTCCGCCATCTTTACTGCTCGAAGCGCAACATTGGCATTGAGGGACTCGAGGAATGAGAAACTGCGTCCGTACACGCCCTTATGTTTTGGCACCAGAAAGGCCTGAAGAGGCTGGTTGAGCATTTCCGCCTTCCTGACCACATTCCCCTTACGATAATCCCCTGCATGTCCAGTGATAGAATATGTAAAGCAGTGTCTTCCAAAATCCTGGCTGCTCTGATATGCATAATTACCGTTAGTCGACGGGGTATGGAGCAGAGTCAGACGCAGAGTATTATCTGCAGGCTTGTCCCATCCGTACTTGCTGTCATTCATTACAGCCACTCCATATTCTCCGTCATGAGCGGTAATTTCAGCCCACTGCTGGGCATATACTTCATAAGAGGTGATGGTATTGTTGCCTCTGGAGATCGTTCCCACGCCGAGGTCATATACTGCATTTTCATTGGAAACCGACAGTGGGAATTCTGCCTTAAGCAACGCATCTGTCG
>JAEIGA010019488.1_pt1 | contig 10346 bp, 4 predicted proteins | sample 9270691 | NCBI WGS metagenome assembly JAEIGA01 (sample SAMN17057246, study PRJNA624740) | gut metagenome | biome: biome; isolation source: fecal sample | host: Bos grunniens | place: China: Xizang | collected 2019
AATTTGCTCCATATTTTAATGCGGCGTCATAAATTAAATCATCTCTGTAATATGCTAGACCATATCCATATGCTGAACCCACGGTTTCAAAAGTAATATTAAATTTACCCGTATAAACCAAATCTCCTTCCACGAAAGTGTTTAATACACTCATTTCTGGAGTTTGAATATTAGTTAAAGGTATGTTTGCTAAATTGCCAACCGATGTTGGTTTAACATAATAAAATTTATATGGTTGGTCAGAACTTATCAATTTTCCAATATGTCTTGGATTTAGCCATGCTTTTAGTTTGTTTAATTCTTGCAAACTAAGATTTTCCGCAAACATATTAAAAGTAAATTTTTGTCCTGTAATTTGAGTACCATAATAATATTGTCCGTCAAACGCGGTTACACTTGTCTTTTTGTCTGAAAAAGTTGGCTCTAGATTAGTTGTGTATGTGTTGCTATTTGAAATAGCATATACTCCTAAGTCTGCACAATCCACACCATCAAAAATAAATGTAGACCATACTTCTCCAGCTCTTACTGCTCTACTCATATTTCCCTCCTTAAATTGTATTCTCTCTATTAATTAAGTAGTCTAAAAGGCATAAAAATAAAGTATGCCTACGTTTTCGTAGACATACTCTATTATAATCTAGTTGTATTGAAACTTAGGCCTGTTTGGCTTCCAATTTCTTTAAATCTATTAACAAATGCATCAAATGCTTTTTCTCCATCTTCTACTGAAGACATGCTATCAACATTAAATGAAATACTTTCAATAACAACATTATTTCCAAAGCCATCTATCATTTCTTCAAAATGATTTGCTAAGATTAAGAATGCTCTGGTTTGTTCAGCATTAAGAACTGCTTCTGGTGCTGATTTAGTACCATCTAACCAAGCAGGTCCAGTAAAGTCTGCCATACCACCTTTTTTATATTTAAACTTAGTACCATATTTTTGGTTGGCTTGATACATGATCATCATCAAATCATCGTCATTTAATACATAAGAAACACCGTTAATATCCTTGGTGAATACATACATTGATTTAATTAAATCGTCTGTATTTTCATAAACTCCTTTGGTTCCATTCCAAACATAATAAGGTCCACCATCTTTAGTTTTCCAAATGGTTTGATTGTCTATATTTACTCCGCTACTGTTTTTATGTATAGCGAATTGACCAGCTTTGGCTCCCGTGCTTATTAATTTTTTACCTCCAACATTATCTGGTTGATAACGGATACCAAAGTCATCAGTTGTTGAGAAAGTACCATGTTTAGTATCTGGGTTGATGGTATTATTAATAACTCCTAAATCCTTACGAGTGTAAGTACCACTCTTACCTCCATTAGACCAAGGATCAGGATTGCTTGTAGTAATATTAACAGTTTTATTGTTATTATTGCTTGATGTAGTTTTACCACTACCACTTTGATTTCCACCGGAACCGCTATTTTTTATTTCTAATATTACACGAGATAATAAGGTACCTATTTCTTTAATTTGGCTGTTATTTTCTAACATCTTATCAATATCCTTAGGTATACTATCTTGTAGAGTTTTAATACTTTCTTGTACTCCCGCAATACCATCTTTTCCATTAACCCCTTTCATAGCATAAGCATATTGGTTTTCCCATTCCTTCATCATTTCTCTACGTTCAGCATCACTTGCTTGTAGATAATCTTCAGTAGATGTTAATACACCGTATACACTATCAGGATCGGTTAATATTCTTTCTTCTATCATGTTATGGAAGTTAGTCCAATCTTCAAAATATTCATCAAAGTTACGTTGCAATTGTTCTTTTTGTGCTTCTAGACCTTCTGTAATGGCATCTAAACGTTGAGTATATTCATCTTCTCCCATTTGTTCTAGTTTAGAACGGATTTGGTCTTGATAATCGAATACTTTTGTATTACTAGCGCCAGATGTATCCATCATAGCACGTTTTAAACTTGTTTGCATATCGCTTAAATCTTTGCTGTCATCTTTCGCTTTATTAGCGCGCTCTCTTGCTTCTCTTAATTTGTCTAAAGCTTCAATTTCTGTATCTATGGCCTCTAGTTTATTATCAAGCATTTTTTGATAAGTTTCTTTAGTTGCTTCGGCAACTTGATTTTCAATATCTATATAAGCATCAACCATCTCTTGTTGTGCATCTATTGTATCTTGAATACTATCTAACAATTGGTCATAATAATCTAATGTTTCGTTATGGACTTCTTCGTATTCTGAGTATAGCTTATCTGCCAACTCTTTATCTTTATCTCCTAAAGCTAAATACTTTTCATAATCTATAATAATATTACCAAATTCATCAAAATCAAAAACATGTCCAACAGAAGATTTTTTAATAGCATTTTGTTCTGTTTGTTCTCTGTATTTTTGCGCTCTTAGTAATTCTTTGTTTTGCTCTACCAATTGACCAGTTAGTTCAACTCTTTCTGCTAAATAATCAGCTCTCGCTTCTCCTCTAGTTAAATCGGCATATTTATCTAAGGCAGATAAACGTTTTTCCATACCTTCTATCTTACGTAAAATATTATAGATTTCTTCTAATTGACCTATATATGCTTCAATTTGTTCTTTTGCATTATCTCCAAATAATCCGCTTAAATCATCAGCTGCTAGTAAACTATCTATAGTAATTAACATACTATTATAATATTCTATTTCAGCATTAACCTTTTCTAACGAATTGTCTAATGAGTCAAGGTAGTTTTCATATTGGCCTAATAAAGTAGCTACATCATAGTCTTTACCTTCCTCAATGTCTCCTACTTCTAGACCTCCCCACTTAACTCCTTCTTGTATTCTTTCAATTTCTCTTTGTACATATGCCCAATCTACAGAACCTGTTCCTAACTTATTTAATGCTTCATCAACTTGTGCTATGTAAGCTACAGATGCCGAAGCCCAAGAACCAGTATCAGTTATCATCTTACGATAAACATTTTCCATTAAACCTGCATCATCTTGTAATGCGTTGGTCATGGCAGTATTAGCTTGTGTTTGTATATCCTTACCTTTGACTGTTGCTTGTGTTTGTCCTTGCAGCCATAATATCATTGTCTTAGTTGCTTGTATTTCACTTTCAAGAGCTATTTTACGAGCCTGAGCTTGCATTAGATTAGATTGTATCGTAGCTTTTAGCGATATCATTTTTGCTTTTGCTAAAACCGTTTCTAGTTGTGCTAAATCTTCCATCGCTTCACCATTAACCATTAAGGAATGGGTGTTTTCATCATATTCTACATTTAAGTTACTTAAAATATTAGCAAATTCTGTTATTTGATCCATTCTACCAAGTTCAGTCATATGATTAATTAAATCGGTTAATACATCACCTAATTGTAAGAAACTATCAATAGTAATGTGACCATCATCTGATAAGTCTTCCATAATACTATCAACTTTTTCTAATTGAGTTCCTATGTCTTTAATTTCATTAGCAAAATCTGCCCATGAAATATCAGCAGTTACTTTTAATCCACTAAACCATTCATCAATCATGGCTTGTACTTTTTCTTTTCCTTCTTCTGAAAGATTAGGATTTTCTTTTAAAACTTCGTTCAATAAATTTTCACTTAAGTAAGCATATCTTTGTGCATCGGTTTCAAATTGTTCTAAGCCTTTAGTCATACCATTTAATACTTCGGTAATGTCTGCATACTCTCCTGCTTGTAATCCTTCAAAATTCAGAAGTTCTTGGCTATTACTTAAAAATGAAGCAGTTTCAGCATCAAGGCTACCCATCGTATCACGCAAAGATACCATACTACTATGTAATTCTTCCACCTCTTCGTCAGACCAGTCTTCTAAACCGTAGTCTATTTTAAACTGTTTCATTCTATCTAGGTAGTCTTCATATAAATCTTGATATTCCTCGATTGTTTGTTCTACTTCTTTAAGAGTATCTTCACCTTCGTTAGAAGCCGGGTAATATATATTAGCATTCCATCCTTCATCATGTGATAATGACTTCACTATTTCCTTGGCGCTCTTACCTTCTTTTGTTAATTGTTTAATTTTATCAATACTTTCATCTAGATTGCCCTGTGATACAACCGTATCGTATTCCATGCCATTTAATTTAGCGGCCATATCATTTAAATCAATTCTTGTTGATAAAGCTTTTTTAACATCCCCTTCTTTTAAGGTTAAAACTCCGGTATCTTCGTCAGTCCAATAACTACCTTCAGTATCTGTTTTAGCAATTTGTTCATCTAACTTCGATAAAAATTCATTTAAACTACTATTACCAAACACTGTATCATTAATTGAATCGGCAAATACGGCCCACTGCTCTGCTGATAAATTTAATTGTTCACCAAACTCTTGGAAAAATTCCTCCATTCTGCCTTGTACTTCATCATAAGTTAAATTATCAACTTCGCTTTGTAATTCAGCTATTAAATCATACATGTGCTCATAGCCACTTTGTCCACTAACATTTGTTTCAAAAATTTCATCTATGGCTTCATTTTGTTCATCTATCCAATCTGTAATATTACCTTCGCTTAAAGCTCTTCCTCGAGCTAGTAAATTATTTTTTAAATTAGCATTTAGGCTAGCATAGGTTGTATCAGTAATGGCGCGCTCTCCACTTCCCAATTCATCCTGTAAATCAAGGATCATAGATTTATAGCTTGAACGATATGTACTATACATCTTATTTAAATAGTCGTCAACACTATTGCCCCCTTCTACGGCTGTTTTAAAAGCTTCTATTTCTGTTTCTCTCATTTCTTCTTTTAATTCTGCCAAAGCTTCTTTTTCAGCTTCTAAAGCTTCGTTAACTTCATTAATATTAATACTTAAGTCTCCATAGGCATCAGTAATAACGTCTATACCATAGGTATCTCCTAACTCTTGTATAATAGTATTTAATCGATCTTGTTGGGCAGCTGTTCTACCTAATGTTTTTGATAATGTATTATATTCTTCTATTAAGCGCTCTGAAGCTCGTACTCCAGCTGACTTAGCTTCTAGCTCATCTAAACCAGACGCTAAAGACTCAATAGCATCATTTAATGAGTTTTTCTTCTCTGCTTCAACATCTTTATTAATAACATTTATAAGACTACTAATTGCTGTAATAGCCATTGTAATCATTGATAAAATAATACCAATACCAACAGAATCTAAAGCAACCTTAATTCCACCACAGGCCACTGCAATTGCCGTAGCAATAAATCCTGCTGCAGCTGCAATTCCTACGGCCGTTTGTCCTGCCGTACTGTCTAAATCACCAAAAAGTGATACTAATGTAGTAACTACCCCAATAATACCTACTGAAAGATTAGCAACATTAGCCGTCATATTCCCATATGCTTGTAAAGAGGTATTAGTATTATCAAGTGCTGTTTTATAATTTTGCATATCGGTTTTTGATTGTTCAATAGCCACTTGATTTTTATTCATGTCATTTTGTAGTTGTTGTTGTTGTTGTGCTAATGCACCGCTGGCGTCTCCACTTTCATTAATTTGTTTAGTTAAAGCCGCCATATCATCTTTATAAACCGATTGTTGATTAATTAAACTTGCATAATTATTTTCTTCATCTTCTAGACGTTTTGTGTAATCTTCTTGCTCCTCTTTTAAATCTTGAATACTTTTGGTCATCTTTTGATGATTTTTCACAGATGAGCCAAACACTTTAATTGATGCTTTGGTTTGTTTTATAAATTTTCCAAAAGATTTTCCAACGTCACCAAAAGTTGTACTAATTTTATTTAAACGGGCTGCCAATAAATTGATAGCTACCATTAAAGCAGTAATTGGAGCTTTTCCGTCACTTATACCTTTTACTAATCTAGTTAATAATTCTATAATATTTTTAATAGTTTCACTATTTGTTAAATTACTAATAAATTCTTGCCAAGCAACATTTAATTGTTGTGTTTTAGATTCTACGCTTTCCATTGCTTTGGCATGCATCAATGCTTGCATTCCTGCACTATTTTGTGAATCTTCACTTAATTCTAATACACGATCCCAGTTTTGCATTAAAGTAATAAAACGTGATTGTTGACGAGTACCTGCTACTATAGTACCAATATATGCTTGTGTGTTTCTATCTAGGGTTTGCCATTTAGGTCCTAATTCAGCAAATACTTCTTCTAGGTCTCTTAATTCTCCCTTAGTATCTCTTAATGCTACACCAACAGAGTTTAATGCTGTTTCTACTTGGTTAATATCAACATCTCCCTCTTCGGTTGTTCCCGCTTCTTTAACTTGTTGCATACGAGAGAAAATAGTTTTTAATGAAGTACCTATATTTTCTGGTGCTTCACGAGTTGCTTCTTCCATTGTTGCAATATAAGCTAAATAGTTATCCATACTTACACCAGCTTGATTAGCTTGTGCTGCAGCCTTTGAGAATGCTGTAGATAACTCATCAATGTCCGCTGCAGATGCTGCTGCAACTTTATTGAATTTATCGGCTACTAATGATTCATCTTCCGCAGCTAAACAGTAACCATTAATTGCTGCTGTTAATTTATCGGCAGCATCTGACGCATCAGTTCCCGCTACTTTAGCAAATTGCGCTGTAACTTCTGTCATTGTTAATACTTCATTAGTATTTAAACCTTGTTGATAGAATAATACTGCAGCAGTAGTAACGTCATCTATTGCCATACCAGTACGTTCTGCCATATTAACAAAGTTTTGTGTTAAATCATTAACTGCCTCTGAACTTAAATTACTAACAACATAAATTTGATTAAGAGCGCTATCTAAAGACTTATAAAATTCATAAGAGTAATTAATTAAATCCTTAAAACCACGCGCTAAATGCGCAGCACTCCATACTATACCAAATTGAGATGCTATGTCTTTTAAAGTCCCCATAGTAGAGGCCATTTCTTGAGCCTTCTTATCAGCATCGCTAATTTTATCTGGTCCAACGCTTAACTCTTTGTTTAATAATTTAACCTTACCTGTAATACCATCAATACCCATTTCGCTTGCTCGTAAGTTGTCTTCTGTTATTGTAAGCATGGCTTGTTCTTCTATAGACTTGCCTACACCCTTCGCACCAACAGCTGGATTACTTGTATTACCAGTAATGTTTTTGGTTTCTATTCCTATATTTTCTAAATTATTGGTATGCTCTAACACCTGGTCTATATAAGTAATAATTTTCTTTAGAGTCCCCTCTTGACCTTGTAATATTTTACCTTGAGCATCGTAAATACCCAATAATTCTTTCTGTTTTTTTGTGAAATTGGCATCATTACCGCTTTCTTTATATTTTCTATTGATGTCTTTAAATTGTGTAATATTTGGTCCAGCGTAAGTAGAACCAGTAGCTTTTTGTAATTTATTGGCAGAGTTTTCTAAATATTTTTCTTCGGCCTTTTGTTTACCCGATAATTTAATTAATTCTTGATATTTTTGTTTTAATTTGTCCAATTGAGCCAAATTATCTTTATTAGATTGAGCATCATATAATTTTCGGAACTCTTGCTTTAAGGTTTTTAAAGATTTAAGAGTTTCCTGTATACTTGTATTACTATCCGAAAAAATACGACTATATTCGTTTGTAGTACGCCCGGGTTTGTTAAGTTGTTTTTCTAATTCATTTAATTGAGCCTGTAAAGTTTTTGTTAATCCAGATGTTCGATTAGATAAAACTTTACCTAAATTAACTTGTCCCAAATCACTTTCAATTTGTTTTACCAGATCTTTACTATTACCAATAAACGTAGTATTAATTTCTAATCGTAATTGTTGACGTTTTCCCATGACCTTTCCCTCCTTTTTTTATAATAAAAAAACGCCCATACTAGGACGTTCTCTTTTATTCAGTAGTTACATTATATTTTTCCATTAGTTTTGTAAGTGAACTATTAATTTCATTTTGTTTGTCTATAACTTTTGTTTGATATTCTTTTTCTTGTTGTGCTAATTTTTCATTGTGTTGTTTTTTAATATTAGCTGCCATTTCGCCAGTTTTTTCTAAAGTTTCTTGGATTTGTTCAGGCTCTAAACTGCCAATCATATCTATAATTAAGTTTAATAAACCATAGAAACTATGTTGTTCAGTATATACCTTATCACAGTATTCATATACTTGTTCTAAAATTTCTTGAAATAATATTTCAAAATTTTCATATGATTTTATTAGGTCTAAAAATGCTGGTTCTATATCTTCATTATAGATGTCCATTAAATTTCTTTCATCTTCATTACATCTATCAATAATACCACCTTCAGCTATTTTATCCATAAAAGCTATGATTGTATATATTTCTTTTTCAGATTTTAAGGCCCCCTCTCTTCCATCTAATAGTATAATTGCCTGTGTAATTATACTGTGTTTCAAACTTTTTGATCTTACATTAAGATCGTCTCTCATTTTAATTTCCATATCTTTTTCCTCCTAGTTATTGGTTTTAATTTTGTGATTTGCCATACCACGTTTGTCTTTTCTTCCAATCATCTCCACTAAAGCCCCAAAACTCATAAGCAGAATAACTTTTATAGTTTGGATCTCTTGAATAATCGGTAAAACCAAGTTCTTCTAAATGATTAGCCGCCCAATCTGTTACTTTTTCCAAACAGACAGAAGCCCAGTATCCATCATCATTATATAAATAAAGAATATTTTTACGCAAAGAAGGTATTGGGCCAAGTCCATACTGATCATAATCTTCTTGAGTTACGTCTTGATATCCCGTCTTCTTGTCATATTTTAAAATACCTTTGTGTTTAGTTCGACCTGTAGCTTTGGGTAAAAACTGTCCTTCAGAAGCACCAACTTTATACATACTACGCATGATACCTTCTTGAATTTTTACAGTAAAACTATACATATCCTCTCCAAAGGGTTTAATTATATTCTTAAACTTTCTATCATCCAATATATCAGAGTATTTAACATCTAAAGAAAAAGTATCTGTTAATAGAAAGTCTTCCCTTTGATTGGCAGAACCAACATGTTTAAGTTGTTCTGGCAAGATTTTAGATAATTTTTTTAACACTTCATCGCTTCCAACTCTTTGGGCTAGAATATTTTCAAATTGCTTCCCTTTTTCTACAGAATATCCTTTACCAGGTATGGTAAAAGTAAAATGTGTGCTTTGCCAGATATCTTCAAGCTCTGAAATAGTCATATCAAAAGGAAACTCCCAGCCATAAATCCATACCAACCACAGTCTGTGAGGAAATTGATCTTTCCCCGCAGAAACTAAATCTTTCAACATGGGGTCTTTTATACATTCTGGTTCTATATTAGTTTTATAAAAGCTTTCTTCATATTTTTGCCACTGTTTAATAGTATTGCCCATTATTTTTTTAAAGTTATTGGCTGCTTTATTATTGTAGGCCATCTAGTACACCTCTTATTATTGCGTCGTGTAATTTTTGTAACATAATGGCATCTCTTCGTCTTATTAAATCAATAAGATAATTATCCCAATCTTCTGTATTTTTCATTTTATTAAGTTGGTAGTATGTAAAATATCGTTTATCTCCTATTGGCTGATACTGTCCAGGTCTTTTGCCATTCTTATATTTTGTAGATTTTTTAATTGATTTAACATTTAATGCTTCCTCATAATATTTTAATGGATTTGCACCATAAGGCAATTCATATTCATATAAAATACCTTGACGCCCCAATCTACGTACAGTTAAACTTCGATCAATTCTAGCGTTATATGTATTGATATTTCCAGCCATATTATATCACCGTAATTGTAGCTATATTCTTATTTACTTCATTTCCTTGTGGAATTGATTTAATGGTGATAGGCGTAAATGAAGCCTTTGTACTATTATTAATTCCAATAGATAAATCCATAAAAACTTGCACTTTATCACAATGCACACATACAACATGTTTGTCGTCAGTGTTGGTATCTACTGCATCAAAATATATATCCATTCCACAGAAAATATTGTTATGTATTTGTTTAACTGTGGTTTTTTGTACATTAGACATTACATAACTATAATTAACATAATAATCATATTCATCTGTTATAGGATTAGTTAATTCTATATAATATTTATTATCAATGGTATTTTGAACTATTATATAATCTACCACTGGTTTTTGTAATATTAAATCACCATCTTTAGATAAATACAATATTACGTCCATAGGTTCTGAATCAGTTTGTAGCTTAAGATAATTGCCTTCTCTAGTTAACCATTCCGTACCTCTTAATTTAGCTATTGTATTTTCCTCGTTAATGCCATGTAAATAAGACCATACCGAATATAAAACAGTTCCTTCGTTGATTGTAAAATCTATGTTTTGAGTTTGACCGGAAGCTGATATAAAACCACGACCATCTTCAGATTTCTTCTCTCTAGTTTTAAAGGTCAAATGAGAC
>JAEIGA010019489.1_pt1 | contig 10346 bp, 10 predicted proteins | sample 9270691 | NCBI WGS metagenome assembly JAEIGA01 (sample SAMN17057246, study PRJNA624740) | gut metagenome | biome: biome; isolation source: fecal sample | host: Bos grunniens | place: China: Xizang | collected 2019
AAAATGAACATTTACGATTTAAACGAAATTACAAACGTTATTCAAGGACTCGAAAGATCGCTCAACTACACGTTCAGCGACAAACAACTGCTGATCCAGGCACTTTCTCATTCCTCTTTTTCAAACGAACTTAAATCAAAAAGGCAATTATCAAATGGAACTTAAAGAGCTTATGAAAAACGCCGGTATGGTCGGTGCCGGCGGAGCAGGGTTCCCCTCTTACGCAAAGCTATCGGAGGGGGCAGACACCCTCCTGATAAACGGCTCGGAATGTGAGCCGCTTCTCTACACCGATTTTACTATACTGAGAAGAGAAATGTCGTTTGTCATTTCGGGCATATCGACGCTTCTTGAAAACACCGAGATGCGCCGCGCCTATCTTTGTATTAAGGACCACACGGCAAAGGAGCTGTCCCTCTCGGACGGTGAGACACTCGCGCCGAACATCACGGTAAAGCTTCTTAAATCAAGCTACCCAGCAGGAGATGAGGTCAGTCTCATTTACGAGGCTTGCGGCAGGCTGGTGCGCCCCGGCGCGTTACCCATTACAAAGGGCGTCATAGTATATAATGTCGAGACCGTGTATAATTTAGGCCGTGCCGTAAGGCTTGGAGAGAACGTACATAAGAAGTGGCTTACAGTCGGAGGAGATATACAAAAGCCGGTGGTTGTAACCGTGCCTGTCGGCACTAGAGTGTGCGACCTTCTTTCCTCCCTCTCGATAAACGTAGACGAAAGCCACACCGTCCTTGACGGCGGTCCTTCAATGGGTAAAATAATAAATCCCGATACGGCAGTCGTAACGAAAACCACCAAAGCTATTTTAATAATTCCGAACGCGTCAAGAGCGGCGGAGTCCAAACGCACAAATTCCTCTCTCGCAGCTTCGCGCGCCGAAACAGCGTGCTGTCAATGCACTCGATGCACCGATATGTGTCCGCGCCACCTGCTCGGTTATCCGCTTGAGCCTCATAAAATGGTACGTACCGCTATGCAGGCGGCAGATGCTCTGCCCCACCTCGTAATCTCGGCAACGCTTTGCTGCGGCTGCGGAATATGCGAAACTCTCGCGTGCAGCCAGGGAATATCTCCAAAGGCTGTTATAAACGGCTACAAAGAGCTTCTTGCTAAAAACAAGATGCGTTATAGCGCAAATGCCGATGTCGAACCGAGAGCCGAGCGAGCATACAGAATAATCCCCTCGAAAAAATGGGCGGAAACGCTCGGCATCAGAAGGTTTGATAAAAAAACCGAATACCTCGGTGAGCTCAACAGCTTTTCGAGAATTGAAATTCCCTTGAAAAGCCACATAGGCGCACCAAGCATTCCTACCGTATCCGACGGTGACGCTGTCAGATGCGGTGACGTTATAGCACGTGCGGCAGACGGACTTTCCGTACCTCAGCACGCATCAATTGACGGAAAAATCACGCTTTCAGGCGACAGAATAATTATTGATAGGATTGATTAGTTAAAATGTTTAAATCCATAGGTGTCATAGAGCTGAAAAATATACCGAAGGGCGTTGAGGCTGCAGACGCTGCGCTTAAGAGCGCGGGAATAGAAATGGTTTCTGCTCACCCCTCCTGCCCCGGAAAATATGAAATAATACTTACAGGCTCAATCTCAAACGTCACGGCGGCTGTAAGCCACGTTAAATCAAAATTTGAGGGCTTCGTCATCGACTCATCAATTATGGGTAGGATAGACGAGGCGGTTATCGAGGCGCTTTTCAGCACGGGCGAGGGCTCGCGCGAGGGTGCGCTCGGACTTATCGAAACCTTCTCTGCCGCAAGTGCCATAAAAGCGGCTGATATAGCCGTTAAAACAGCACGGGTAGCCATATACGACCTCAGAGTGTCACGCGGAATGGGCGGCAAGGGTGTCGTTATGATAACCGGCGAAATAGGTGACGTCAGCGCCGCTGTTGAAGCAGGTGCCGCTTACGCGATAAGCGAGGCTACGCTGTCCTCGACGGCTGTAATCCCTGCTCCGCACGAAGAGCTATGGCGTCAGATGTAACCCGTAAAATCTATCAGAATGTGAGAATAATTATGGAAAACATAAAGTTTCAGATAGAAAAAAGCGAAAGAATACCAAAGCTGATTTCAGCACTTTACGGAAAGATGCCCGAAATCGTATCTACGCGCGGCGAGCTTATTACAGAGTCTTATAAAAAGACCGAAAATCTTCCCATAGCAAAGCGCCGCAGCGCAGCGTTCAGCCATATTCTTGAAAACCTGCCTATAGTTATCCGCGAGGGCGAGCTTATAGTCGGAAGCGCAACGGTTGAGCCGAGAGGCGCACAGGTGTTCCCCGAATATTCGTACGAGTGGCTCGAAGCAGAGCTTGACACGGTATCTACCCGCGCGGCAGACCCCTTCTACATAAGTGAAGAAACAAAAGCGTCTCTTCGCTCCATTTATCCTTATTGGAAAGGAAAAACCACAAGCGACCTCGCACGTGCAAATATGGCGCCCGAGGCATACTCAGCCTTTGCCGAGCATTCCGTATTCACCCCCGGAAACTATTTCTACAACGGAATAGGTCACGTTTCCGTCAACTACGCAAAGGTTCTGAAGTCGGGCTACAGAGGAATTATAGCCGAGGCAGAGGCGGCAATAGAGAAGCTTGACGTTGCAGACCCCGAATATGTGAAGAGAATGGCGTTTCTTGAAGCGGTTATCGAAAGTGCCGAAGCCGTTATAAATTATGCAAAAAGATACGCAGCACTCGCGCTTGAGATGTCGCATAAGGAGAGATGCCCCGTAAGGCAGAAGGAGCTTTGTGAGATTGCAAAGAACTGCTCGCGAGTACCCGAAAACGGAGCAACAACCTTCCACGAGGCTTGCCAGAGCTTCTGGTTTATTCAGATGCTTCTGCAGATTGAGTCCTCAGGACATTCTATCTCTCCCGGAAGATTTGACCGCTATATGTATCCATATTACAAAAAGGATATAGACTCAGGAAAAATCACGAAGGAACAGGCGCAGGAGCTTATCGACTGCGTATGGGTTAAGTTTAACGACTTGAACAAGGTTCGCGATGCCGATTCGGCAGCAGGCTTTGCAGGCTACGGAACGTTCCAGAACCTGATCGTCGGCGGTCAGGACGAGCACGGTGTAGATGCGACCAACGACCTCTCTTATATGTGCCTTGAAGCATCTATGCACGTACCGCTTCCCCAGCCCTCTATATCTATCAGAGTGTGGAACGGCTCGCCCGAGTCGCTTCTTATCAAGGCTGCAGCTCTTACAAGACTTGGCACGGGACTTCCCGCATACTACAACGACGAGGTTATTATCCCCTCTATTATGTCGCGCGGAGTTACGCTCGAGGACGCGAGAGACTACTGCATTATCGGCTGCGTTGAGCCGCAGAAGGGCGGAAAAACAGACGGCTGGCACGATGCGGCATTCTTTAATATGTGCCGTCCGCTTGAGCTTGCCTTCAGTGCGGGATACGACAAGGGTACAAAAATCGGCGCCAACACGCCGAACGTAGAAGATATAAAAAGCTTTGAGGAGTTCTACGAGGCTTACAAGGCACAGCAGAGCTATATGATTAAGCTTATGGTTAACGCCTGCAACGCTATCGATATGGCGCACGCTTTGCGTTGTCCTCTTCCCTTCCAGTCCTCAATGGTTGAGGATTGCATCGGACGCGGCAAATCTCTCCAAGAGGGCGGAGCCGTGTATAACTTTACAGGTCCTCAGGGCTTCGGTATAGCCAACAACACAGACGGTCTTATCGCTATCAAAAAGCTCGTTTTCGACGAGGGACGTGTCTCGCTTACAGAGCTTCGCGATGCGCTTGAGGCAAACTTCGGCTACGGCATAACGGGTGCCGCCGCAGAAAAGATGACGGTAGACGTAGCGGCAAAGCTTGCAGAGCACGGTATGGAAATCAACGACGCCGCAATCAAGGCAATTTACGAGGAAATAACAACCGCCGCATCTCTTGAAGAGGGTAAAAAACAGAGATACCGCGAAATCAAGCGGCTTATTGATGATGAGTGCCCAAAATACGGTAACGATATATACGACGTGGATATGTTTGCGCGCGAGGTGGCAAACAGCTATACCAAGGAAGTTGAAAAATACAAAAACGTCAGAGGCGGCATTTTCCAGGCAGGACTTTATCCCGTTTCAGCAAACGTTCCGCTCGGCGGAACAACAGGCGCAACACCCGACGGCAGACTTGCATACACTCCACTCGCGGACGGTATCGGTCCCGCATCGGGCAGAGACGTAAAGGGCCCTACCGCAACCGCAAACTCGGTTTCAAAGCTTGAGCAGGGCGTTGCATCAAACGGCACGCTTCTTAACCAGAAGTTCCACCCCTCAGCCCTCAGCGGTATGGCAGGACTTACGAAATTCGTTGCTCTCATTCGCTCCTACTTCGACCAAAAGGGTATGCACGTTCAGTTTAACGTAGTCACAAGAGAAACACTTCTTGACGCGCAGAAAAATCCCGAGAACTATAAAACGCTCGTTGTCAGAGTTGCGGGATACAGCGCGCTGTTCACCACCCTTTCACGCTCGCTTCAGGACGACATCATAGCGAGAACCGAACAGGGTTGGTAACCGCACCCAAAATTCTCAATCCCCAATATTAAATTCTAAATCTTTCACTTCAACTTTCAACTTTCAACTTTCAATTTTCAATTTTCAACTTTCAACTCACAAAGGAGGTGACATCGCGTGTCGGATATCAAGGGCAGAATATTTAATATACAGCGCTTTTCAATACACGACGGTCCGGGAATACGAACTATAGTATTCTTCAAGGGCTGCGTTATGAGATGTGCCTGGTGCTGCAACCCCGAATCCCAGAGCTTTGAGATACAGAAAATGCTCGAGGGCGGAAAAGAAAAGACCGTCGGCCGTGACGTCACAGTTTCCGAAATCATGCCCGAGATACTAAGCGATATGCCCTACTACCGCAGAAGCGGCGGCGGCGTTACGCTCTCGGGCGGTGAGGTGCTATGTCAAGCTGATTTTGCAGCCGAGCTTCTTCGCGAGTGCAAGGAATGCGGACTTCACACGGCTATCGAATCAGCCGCAAGCCTGCCGTATGAAAATATAGAGAAGCTTCTTCCCTATCTTGACCTTTACCTTATGGATATCAAGCATATGTGCGGTGTGAAGCACAAGGAGTTTACGGGCAGAGACAACACTCTAATACTTGAAAACGCAAGGCTCGTATCCGAGAGCGGTGCCGAGCTTATAATCAGAACACCCGTAATACCCACCTTTAACGATACGGCAGAGGAAATACGCGCTATCGCAAGGTTTGCTAAATCTCTGCCAGGTGTCAGAGAGCATCATCTTCTTCCCTACCACAGACTCGGCACACCGAAATACGAGGGGCTTGGAAGAAGTTACTCGCTCGAGGGCATAGAAACACCGACACGAGAGCGTATGGAATACCTCGCATCTGTTGTTGAAAGCGTAGGACTTAAAGCGCAAATAGGCGGATAAATTGCACAATTTGAAAACTAAACCTTACATTTTGTTTAGCTTAAATTAAATTCCAACACTTTTAAAAAATTATAATTTGATACAAAATAAAGATATTTTTACAGCATATAAAAATCGCACAGCTTCCGAAAAAGGAGATACAAACATGGAGCTTAAAGAGAATATGAGAATAGTCCAAGAGCTTGTCCCCGGTAAGCAGGTGACACTCTGTCACATCATCGCAAATCCCGACGAGGTATTGTATACGAAGCTCGGACTTGACCCCAAAACCGATTATACGAGAAGTGCCATAGGCATACTTACAGTCAGCCCCGCAGAGAGCGCCGTTATAGCTGCTGATATCGCTATTAAGTCATCTGGTGCGGATATAGGATTCGTAGACAGATTCACCGGCACACTTATAATTTCCGGCAGCGTATCAAGCGTTGAAACTGCGTTTTCGGCTATCAGGGCATACGTTATGGATAAGCTTGGCTACACCTGCTGTGAGATAACCAAGACCTAAAATGAAGAAGATAATTCTTATCGGACGCGTTGCTGCCGGCAAGACTACTCTTACGCAGGCGCTACGCGGTGAGGAAATCAAATATTTCAAAACTCAGTACATAAACTATCTCGACACCGTCATAGACACGCCCGGAGAATACACGGAGCTAAGGCAGACAAGCGGCGCTCTTGCGTTGTATGCGTACGAGGCTGACGTTGTCGGACTTGTACTGAGCGCGAACGAGCCTTATTCCATATTTTCCCCCTGCATCACAAGCCTCGTAAACCGCGAGGTTATAGGCATCATTTCGGGTATAGACAAGCCGGACGCAAACGTCGAGCGCGTTGAACGGTGGTTGCGACTTGCGGGCTGCAAAAAAATATTCCCTGTAAGCGCAGTTACCGGTGAAGGACTTTCCGACATACTCGCGTATCTTGAAGAAGACGGCGAGCAAGACCAAAAGAAAGAAAAGGAAAAGAACAAATGAGCAAAACTCGTGTTATAGCCTTTGCAAATAATAAGGGCGGCAGCGGAAAAACCACCACCGCGGCAAACGTTGGCTGCGCTATGGCAAAGCTTGGTAAAAAGGTGCTTCTCATAGACGGAGATATGCAGCTTAATCTCACTCTCTCATACTTTGACGAGGAGCGCACGCTCTCGTTTTTAGAGGAAGGAAAAAACGTATACACCGCGCTTAAATCCGAAAAGGACCTCGCTGATTACGTAGTAAGCACAGCGTACGAAGGGCTTGATATTGTTCCCTCATCTTCGCTTATGAGCAGTATAGAATTCGAGCTTTTCCCAAAATGGCAAAGAGAGTTTATCCTCAGAAAATGCCTATCCCACATAGTAGCACGCGGATATTACGATTACATTCTGATAGATGCCCCGCCCACACTTGGCTGTTGGGTTATGAACATAATGTGCGCCGCAGATTTCGTTATCATTCCCGTTGAAGCAAGTCCGTGGGGTCTTTTCGGTCTTGCCAATATGTTTGATTTCATAAATCAGGTCAAAACGATATCGCCTCGCCTTGAGGTTCTCGGAATTGCTATAACAAAAGCCGACGAGCGCAAAAGCTACTTTAAGCAAACACTCGAAACTCTCGGAGAGCTTGACTCGGCAAGGCTGTTTGAAACTAGAATTCGCGTAGACAGCACTATAGAATGGTCGCAGGACAACAGTCAGCCTGTCGTAGCATACAAAAAGTACAGCCGCTCGGCTCTCGAATATACAAAGCTCACAAAGGAGATTATAGAGTATGCCAATAGGTAAAAATTCAATAAAACGCGTAAATAACGGCGGTTACTCAAACGTTAGAACCTCAGCTCCAGATATGGAGAACAGTACAGTGCTTGCGAACCCGTCGCCCGAAGTTCTTGAAGTGTTTATTGCTCCTAAACAGAAGAAAACAGTAGAAAAAAGTAAAGAAAAGGTTACAAAAACCGTCAAAGTAGGCAAAGCTGTCTCAAAATCAAAGAGCGTGGGAAGCTCTGAAAAGTCAGTCAAAAAAGACGTCAAAAAGACCACCCTCAAGCCCGCAAAAACAGCTCCTAAGACAAAGGCGAACACCCGGAAAGCGTGAACACCGAGCCAAAGCTCTCCTACGTCAATCTCGGAAAGCCGCTTCCTCCTCACCTGCTTTAATTTACATATTCAATCGGCAAAAAGCGTATGCCGAAGAACAAAACGAAATACAACGAAAACGCGAGATGCAGTACATAATCGGTACCGCACCTCGCGTTTTGTTTTTCGGTTAATCAAAAATAAGGTAAATTATAACGTATGACGGCTGGCGTGAAGTTATCAGAGCAAACCACGACCGTTAAATAAAATTCTGCTCGTTTATCGTAAGCTTAAATTTAAGTCCAAGCTTTTCCGCAGCCCTTCGGCACATCGTCATGCGCGCAAGAAAAATTTCGAAATAATCCATAATAGAGCTAATAGACGTGTCTATAGTCAAAGCAAGTCTTATGCTGTCCTCGTACATCTCAAGCCTGGAATTCGTAACCGAATAATTCACCCTGTCGTGAATATCAAAGTTTATCGTGTCGGGATTTCTCACTCTCGAACGGCGCACGTCCGACTTATCGGCTAGAATAAGCGCCGCCGCCACGTCATTGACGGGAACTCCCGTTCCTTCATCGTGATTTCCTATAGCCGTCACCACGGTTGCTATATCCTCCGGCGGCATGCCAAGCTTGTCAAGTATCCTGAAAGCAAGGACCGCTCCGCTTTGAGAATGCTCCTCTCGGTTTATAAGGTTTCCTATATCGTGCATATAACCCGCAATTTTAGCAAGCTCTATTTCACGCGCACCGTAACCGAGCATCTCAAGTATTGCCGCAGACGCATTTGACACTTTACCCACGTGTGCAAAGCTATGCTCGGTATATCCAAGCGCCTTAAGCGATGCATCTGCCGCCTCTATATAAGTGCGTATAGCACTGTCGTTTTTTATTTGTTCGAATGTTATACTCATCTATCCGCCTTTCTGTATTTGTCGAAAATATAGAAAAATGCATACTATAATTTACAAAACGCGTTATTTTTGTAAAATAAATTATTTTGCGAGAAACGCAGCCTTCATTCCGGCGCTGTCGTAAATATCCATTATCATCTTATGGGTTTTAAGCGCTTCGCGTCCTGAAATTTCAAGCTTCTCATCACCCGAGAGAGCGCGATAATACTGTCTTATCTGTCTTACGTGCTTGATTCCCCAATAATCCATTCCTAAACCGCAGCACTCCTCTTCTTCTACATTGTGTGCCTCCTCGCACGTGCCGTCAGAGTAGGTGATATATGCATCGTTGTATCCGAATTTCACGTCTCCCCTCTCGCAGTGCATACGTATCTCAATAGGCTCGTTGCAGCCGTAATTATTCATACACCAGAAGCCGTAACGCACCCCGTTTTTAAAGGTGATAAGTCCCTCGCAGCTGTCCTCTACCTCAACAGACGGATGCGCGCGGTTTGACATAGTACAGGAGATTTCTTCCGCTTCACTGTCAACAATCCACTTAACAAGGTCGAGCGTATGTATCGCCTGATTTATGAGAACACCACCACCCTCCTTGTCCCATGTGCCCTTCCAGTCGCTCTTTGCATAGTAATCGTCATATCTTACCCAAGTGAGTGATGAAGCCACCGATATTATCTTGCCGAGCTTTCCCGAGCTTATTCTCTCCTTTACAAAACGCGACGAATCGTGATAGCGGCACTGAGAGATAATTCCGTACTGAACTCCAAGCTCCTCGCCCCTCTTCACGGCGCGCTCTGCCGCCTCGTAGCTCACGTCCATCGGCTTTTCGCACAGAACGTTAATGCCGCGCTCCATAGCGTCTATCGCAACAGACGCGTGTATGTGATGAGGCAAGCAAAGATGCACAGCATCAAGGCTCTCCTTATCAAACATTTCAAAATAATCCGTATAGTATCTTACGCCGTATTTTTCCGCCCACTCTCTCGCGCGCTTTTCGTTTATGTCACAGCACGCGACAAGCTCGCATTGCTCCGTCATAGCAATTGAAGCAAAATGCATAACAGAAATGTTTCCGCAGCCAATAACGGCAACCTTAAATTTTTTCATGGTGCTTTTAAATCCTTTTATAAAATACTTTCCCTTGCGAAAAGGTACGAAATCAAATCGCATTTCGCACAAATCCGCTTACCGTTAATATTATATCACTATGCCCCCAAAAAAACAAGCGTATATCTTTATATTTTTATAAGTTTTATAAGAAAACAGCATAATCTTAGTATAATACAGAATATCTATTAAATACTGTACCCGAACTCTGCAAATCAAGCATTATAGAAAAGCAGCTTTGTATCAGGTATACTTTTAAAGGATTAACAAACACTATTATAAAGTCCTCGTAAAAGCGGCTTTCCAAAGAACTTTTAACCTTTTTAAGAAAATTTAAATATTTTTTTCAGAAAGTACTTGACAAACACGTTTTCCTTTGTTATAATATTTAAGCACGAAACGGAAGGTTAGCTCAGTTGGGAGAGCATCTGCCTTACAAGCAGAGGGTCACAGGTTCGAGCCCTGTACTTTCCACCAAGAGAATATAGAGGCATGGGCTTCGGCTCGTATCTTGTTTTCTCATGACTCGAAAGAGTCGCATCGGAATGGCTTGGTAGCTCAGTTGGTTAGAGCGCTAGCCTGTCACGCTAGAGGTCGTGGGTTCGAGCCCCATCCGAGTCGCCATTCCGTATGCCTCTGTAGCTCAGTTGGTAGAGCAGAGGACTGAAAATCCTCGTGTCGTTGGTTCGATTCCGACCGGAGGCACCATATGCGGATTTAGCTCATTTGGTAGAGCGCCACCTTGCCAAGGTGGAGGTGGCGGGTTCGAGCCCCGTAATCCGCTCCA
>JAEIGA010019490.1_pt1 | contig 10346 bp, 7 predicted proteins | sample 9270691 | NCBI WGS metagenome assembly JAEIGA01 (sample SAMN17057246, study PRJNA624740) | gut metagenome | biome: biome; isolation source: fecal sample | host: Bos grunniens | place: China: Xizang | collected 2019
TCAATGGCCTTTTTACAGTTTTCATCAGTTAATGAAAGCATAGCAAGGGCAATTAGAACTTCGTCAGTGTGTAGGCGAGGATTGTTTCCCTTTAAATGAGTTACCTTCATATTTTGAATTGGTTCAATCATATTAGAAGGAATCAATTTTGCTTCGTGGGGAATATTTGCAAGATATTTTACAGCGTTTAAAATCAAAGCGGCACTTGTACCAAGTAAGGAAGAAGTTTTGGAAGTTATGATTGTTCCATCTTCTAATTCTATGGCAGCTGAAATTACACCAGTTTTTGCAGCTTTTTCTTTTGCTGCAACAGTCACTTTTCTATCGTCGGTGGTAGTTCCTGCTTTTTTCATTAGAAGTTCAAGTTTATAAATCACATTTTCTTCAATATTGCCTAGGGCAAGTTGATTTAGTGCTGCGTAATAGCGACGGATAATTTCTTGACGAGAGGCTTCACAACAAACTTCATCATCAATAATACAATTTCCAACCATATTAACGCCCATATCAGTTGGTGATTTATATGGATTTTCTCCGTAAATACCTTCAAAAATTGCATTTAAAACAGGGAAAATCTCAATATCACGATTATAGTTTACAGTGGTTTCTCCGTAAGCTTGTAGGTGATATGGGTCAATCATGTTCATATCATTTAAATCTGCGGTGGCAGCTTCATAGGCCAAGTTTACAGGATGATTTAATGGCAAATTCCAAATTGGGAAAGTTTCAAATTTTGCATAACCTGCTTTAATTCCTCGTTTCTTGTCATGATAAAGCTGACTTAAACAAGTTGCCATTTTTCCACTACCAGGTCCTGGGGCTGTAACAACAACTAAAGGTTTTGAGGTTTCAATATAGTCATTTTTTCCATAACCTTCATCACTATCAATTAAAGCAACATTTGAAGGATAACCTTTAATTTCATAGTGATAATAGGTTTTGATTTTGAGTTTTTTTAGCTTTGTACGGAAAAGTTTTGCGGCTTCTTGTCCTTTGAATTGGGTGATAACAACACCTCCAACCATAAGACCGCATTTTTCAAATTCATCTTTTAGACGCAAAACGTCCATGTCATAAGTGATTCCTAAATCTCCACGAACTTTGTTTTTTTCGATGTCTGTAGCACTAATTACAATAAGAATTTCTGCGTAATCAGAAAGCTGCATAAGCATTTTTAGTTTGCTATCTGGTTCAAAACCGGGTAAAACTCGAGAAGCGTGATAATCGTCAAAAAGTTTTCCACCAAATTCCAAATAAAGTTTGTCGCCAAATTTAGAAATGCGCTCTTTGATGTGTTCAGATTGAATTTTTAAGTATTTTTCGTTGTCAAAGCCCTTTTTCATAACGGTTTAAAATTATACCTTCTTTCAAATTTTTCTACAATAGATTTTTTTAATGATTTTTTGAATGATTTTACAATCTATAACATTTTCAAAAATTCTTCTTCGTTAATAACCGGTATTCCAAGACTTTGGGCCTTTACATTTTTTGCTGAACCTGAAGTTGTATCGTTTGTAACAAGATAGGAAAGTCCTTTTACAACTGAAGATTTTGTTGTGCCACCAAGGGCTTTTACTTTTTTTTCAGCTTCGGCCCGTTTCATTGTGTAAAGTTCCCCTGTAAAACAAAAGGAAAGCCCTGCGAGTTTTGGATTTTCAATCTCTGCACTTTCAATGGTGATAATTTGATTTTTCACCAAATTTTCCATTTCTTCTTTGTTGTCTTTTAAGCCATTAAAAAGAGTTTTTGCTGTGATTTTTGCAAACATATAAACATTTTCAAAATCTGTTTCTGAGGCATTTAGTAAAGAGTCTAGGCTTGAAAATCCTGCTTCTATGAGTTTTTCAACCATGGTTTCCCCAATGCCTTCAATATCGAAACCTGCTATAAATTTTCCAAGTGTTACATTTCTAGATTTTTCGATAGCTTGTAAAACTTTTTTTGCTCCAAGGGAAACTTTGTCTTTTTCAATGCTTTCTTCGTTTAAAAAATGCTTAGTTAAAGTTTCTTCTGTTAATTTGTAAATATCAGAAATTGACTGAATATCCTTTGTATCAAAAAGATTTTTTATTAAAGTTGAACCAAAATCTCTAATATCAAGGACTGAAACCCATTTTTCAATTTGATGTAAAGCTCTTTTTGAACATTTTGGATTTGGACAAAAGAGGCGAGTGCCATCGTTTTGAAGTTTTGAGCCACAAGTTCCGCAGATTTCTGGGATTTTTACAGGTTCTAAATCTAGATTTTCATCATTTCCAAAATTTGCAAAAAGTGTATCTTCTTTTGTAAATTGATTTTGCTCTTTGTGTTCATCTTTTAGAACATATTCAATTTTTGGAATAATTTCTCCCCGTTTTGTAACTACAACCTTGCTTCCGATAAAAAGACCTAAATCTGAAATTGTATTTGGATTTGCAAGACTTGCTCGGCTAACCTTTGTTCCAGCAAGTTCAACTGTGTCGAATTCTGCAATTGGAGTGTAAGTTGCTCCATTTTCGTTCCAGATAACTTTTCGCACTGTGGAAATTGCTTCTTCAAGACTAAACTTAAAAGCAATTTGTTTATCTGGACGATTTTTGAATGCATCCTCTGTATCAATTTGGTTATTTTTAATAACTAAGCCGTCAATATCGTAATTTAAGCTTGGGCGAAGTTCCATAACCTTTGCTCGATATTCAATTACTTCTTCTGGATTTTTGCAAATTTCTAGTTCCACTGTGTTAAATCCAGATTTTTTTAACCATTGGATTTTCTCTTTTTCGGTGGTAAAAGGGGATTTTAAGCTACTTTTGGAATCTACAAAGTCTGTGTTTGTAAAAAATACGTCATAACAAATGATTGTAAGATGTTCTGACCCTGACCCGTCTTTTCGCTTCATTAAACCGTTGGCGGCGTTTCTACAGTTTGCTTTGTCGGAAAAGTGATTTTTGTGAACATCGCGGGTCATGATAACTTCACCACGAACGCCACCTGTGTATTGATTTTCAAGGTTTTTCACGATTCCTTTCATTTTTAGAGCGTTTTGAGTAATATCGTCTCCAATTTCTCCGTTTCCCCGAGTTACAGCCTTTGTAAAAATGCCATTTTCATATTGTAGTTCTAGACTTGCCCCGTCCAATTTATATTCAACAAGATATTCTGGATATTTATGTTTTTTTGCCCAATCTAAAAATTGTTCTGGATTTGCAGCTTTTTCTTGGCTTCCCATGGGAATTAAGTGTTTTGCCTTTTGAAATCCCTCTTTTGTGTCAATTTGACTTTGTGATAAATCCACATCAGAACCAATTTCTTGTAAAACAGGATGGTTTGGAGATAAGGATTTTAGTTCATCCCAAAGGGCATCAAATTCTGCATCTGAAATTTCAGCTTCATTTTCGTAATAGGATTTTTGATATTTTCTGATTTTATTTGCTAAGTCTTCGATATAATTTTTGTCTGTTTTATTTTTCTCTTGAATATCCATGCTTTTATTTTATGCAAAAATTCAAAAAAAAACCACTCCTTTTTGTGATATGCGTCCAAGATTATTGGTGCATAACAAAAGAAGTGGTTAATTTGTATAAATCTAAATTAAATAATTGTTCCGTCTGGGATTATTGCGTTTTTACGGATAATGATAATTCCGTCCGAAACGTAATACATTCCGTGATCCCCTTCTTGGAGAGCAGAAGGATTAAAACCAATGGAACAATTTTTACCAATTCTTGCATTTTTATCGATAATTGCTCTTTGAATTCTAGTGTTTTCTCCAATTCCAAGGTTTGGAATTCCCTTTTGAGCATTTTCTGCTCTTTGTGGATTTGATTCGTAATAATCAGCACCCATACAAATTACACCAAGAAGTTGAGCATTTTTCTCGATAATACTTCGAACACCAATTACAGAATCTGTGATTGTAGCTTCTGTAATAACACAACCTTCACTAGCTGTTGAACGGTTCATGTTTGCAAAGTTTAATTTTGAAGGTGGCAAGTTTCTCATGTGAGTATAAATTGGCTTTTCTTCATCGTAAAAGTTAAACTTTGGAGTTATTGAAGTTAAATCTAGGGTTGCATCATAAAAACTCTTGATAGTTCCAATATCTTCCCAATATCCGTCGTATACATAAGAATTTACTTTGTATTTCTTTAGAGTTTTTGGAATGATTTCTTTACCAAAGTCTGTAAACTCGTTATCCAAAGCTTCTTCCAAAACTTTTGCATCAAAAATGTAAATACCCATAGAAGCAAGATAGTCTTTTCCAGGAGTTGCACCCGGTGTTCTTGTTTTTTCCGGAATAATCCAATCGCTAATATCCATATCTTTGGCTGGTTTTTCCATAAAATCGGTGATTGTGTTTTTCTGGTTGATTTTCATAATTCCAAAGCCAGAAGCATCTTCACGGGTTACTGCTGTTGTTGCAATTGTGATTTGAGCACCTGATTTAATGTGTGCATCTAGATATTCTTTTAAATCCATTTGATAAAGTTGATCACCAGAAAGAATGATGTAGTGTGTTGGATTTTGTGTTTTGAAGTGTTGGAAATTTTTTCTTACAGCATCAGCGGTTCCTTCGTACCAACCTGAATGTTGTAAAGTTTGTTCTGCAGCCAAAATTTCAACGAAACCTCGTGAGAATCGGTCGAAATTATAAGCATTTGCAATATGCATATGCAAAGATGCTGAGTTGAATTGAGTTAAAATGTATATTTGTTTAAAACCAGAGTTAATACAGTTGGAAATTGGAATATCAACAATGCGATGTTTTCCTCCAAATGGAACTGCTGGTTTTGACCGTTCTTGAGTTAGAGGATAGAGACGAGTTCCTTTTCCGCCTCCTAAAATAATTGAAAGTACCTTTGGCATAATGTCTCCCCATGTGTATGGAAAATATTTTTTAATGCTAGAGAAGATTTCTCTAGTTGTTTACTAAACTATTATAAATCACATTATGCTAAAATACAAATTAAAGTTTACTAAACTTTAAATAAATTTTACTAAACTTATTGATTTTTCTTGTTTAGTTTTGAATTTATATAAAGAGTATCTTGGTACCATTCAATTTTTAGAGAATATTCTTCGGACTCATAATTTTCAGCTTCAATTCTGATTTTTACAATTGAACCGCTTGTTAATAAATTTTTGTTTTCTTCAAGAGGAAGCCATTTACCATTGATTAAAACCTTATATTCGGCGTTTAATGGATTTTCTGTTTCTGAATCAATTGCAGAAACTTGTACTGCTAAAGGTCTTGTTCCCTGATTTAAGAAATCTAAATTTAGATTGAAACTTTCTTTTTCGATTGTAATGGCTTTCCACCAAACATAAGAACCAGTTACAACTTTTACACGATATTCTCCAGGTTTTAGATAAACAGGTTTTATAACATATTTACCATCTTCGTGAAAAAATGTTCGTCTTGCATTTTCGATTTCTGGAATATCCTTATTATCATTTTCAAAGAAAAATGCTTTTATTGGCAAATCTGATTCAATAGAAGCGATTTTTGGCATTTTAATTGACAAGGTTACAGGGGTATAAAAACTTCGCAAAACAGTTTTGTGAATATATCCTTGCATCCAAGAAAAATATACTAATCCTGCAAAAACTAAAAGTGTGATTGTTATTCCAAGAATTTTTTTGAAAAATTTGTTTCGTTCTTGGAAAACTGGCTCTTGATAATCCTTTGTTACAAGACTTGTTTCGATGGATGTTCGAATTTCTTCTGTGTCATATTTTTTTAGGTATTTGTCTACAATCTTTAAAATTGGCTCAATATCTTGATATCGTTTTGCGGCTTTAACCCGAGTCATTTTTTTGATTAGTTTGCAAATTACCTTTGGAATGTCTTTGTTTATTTTTTCTGGTGGAATGTATTTTCCTTTTTGGATTTTTGCAATTGTTTCTGGTGCAAAATTTCCTGCAAAGGGTTTTGTTCCTGTTACCATTTCGTATAGCATAATTCCCATGGCATAAATGTCTGCCCGTTTGTCTACGCTGTGGCTATCGTCAAATTGTTCTGGTGGCATATAAGATGGAGTTCCCAAAGTTACGCCAGATTGGGTTAGGGAAGTGTCTTCTTCTTCTCGTTCAGAACTTGCAATGCCAAAGTCTGCAAGTTTTATATCACCATGGCGGGAAATTAAAATGTTTCCCGGTTTTATATCCCGGTGAACAACTCCGTTATCGTGGGCAAATTTTAAGGCACGTAAAGCGTCTCTGAAAATTAGCATGGAAGTTTGAGGAGAAAGCATAATTTGTTTTTTTAAAAGTTTGTCTAAGGACATTCCGTCAACAAATTCCAAAACAATATAGTGATATGGACCTTCTGTAAAATAGTCGAAAAGGTGAACGATATTTGGATTGTTTAAATCAAGGAGAATTTGGGCTTCTCTTTTAAAGCGTTCTTTTATGGAATTATTCCCTCGGATAGAAAGTTTTTTAATGATTACATGACGTTTTAATGAAGGATGAATTGCCTTGTAAACAATTCCCATTCCACCACGAGCAATTTCGCTTACGATTTTGTATTTTCCGATTGTTTCTGGTAAATCTGCCATTTTCTATCCTCTTTAAATTAGATTATGCTTTTAATATCCTCTTCTGGATTAAAAATTTTATTTGGTTGTATAATTGCCACATTCATTTCTTCTGGATTGTGGATTTGTATAAATTTTCCATTGGCACGTAGATTATATTTTTTGTTTATTACAGGGCGGTGTCCACCAAAGTAAAAACAACTTTCGTCATTTAGGAAGGAGGAAAGCATTTTTTCAACGGTATTTTCTTCAGATTCGTCATTTCTTGTCCAAGTTAATCCGTAAATTATTTCTGGTTTTAGGGCAGCATCTATGATTTCTTTTTCTGAAAAGTATTCCATTGGTTCTGCGTGGGAAGCTAGGTAATTTTTGCCCCGAACGAAAACCGGTAAAAGTTTTTCAAATCTAGAATAAGAAGCTACAATTGGTAAACCATAATAATTTTTCATAAATTGGTAGCACATCTTTCCTTCATAGGCAAACTTGAAAAAAGGAAGATTTCCATGGTCGTGGCTATTTGTTATATTTTCGTGATTTCCCTTTAAAAAATGAAAATGATATGGAAATACACACTTACATTCCATGACCATTGCCATGGTGGTAAGACCTTCTGCCATTTCTTCTTCTAGGGCTTTGTTTTTTTCGTTTTCAAAATAATTAAAGGATTCATAGGCAGCAAACCATCTTTCTCTTCCTCTTCTTTCTGAATGAAGACCATCTCCAAGACATATAATTCTTACTAAGCCTTTTTTTAATGCTTCATAAATGGAAAGAGTTTTGTTGTTAAAGTCTAGCTGAAAATCTAATAAATTCGGGATAAAGTCGACTCTAGCATGTAAATCTGGAATGATTATTGTGGTTATATCATCTTGAAAATCTAACAATCCACCAGGGGATTTTTTTTTGTTTTGCGGCCGATAAATTATATTTTCTGCAAAATTACCTTCTGTTTCCAATACTGTATTAACGTTTAAAAGCAACTCTTTTAAATCTTGTTTTGAGGGCAGTTTTATGTCATTTTGCAAGGATTTGATTTTTGAGTATAAATCCATATTTTAGAAGATATTATGAAATCACAATAGATGTATTTCCTATGGTGATTTTATCTCCTTTATATAGTTTTACGTATTTGTCTTTTGGTAAAATTGTGTTATTAACAAAGGTACCGTTTGTGCTTCCTGCATCTTTTATAAAGTAAGCATCTTTTATTTTTTGAATAACAGCATGATGTCTACTTGCAAGTTTGTTATCAACTACAACATCGTTATCGCTAGAACGACCAATAGTGATTTTTGCAACTAGGTCAATTTTTTTATTGTTAAACATTAAATATGAAACGGCGTCTTTGTTAGACATCATTTCTAGTCGTTGCCCAACTGGGCTTTCTGTAATAATGGTTTCGTCAAACATACTTAAATTATAACTCTAAGGTAAAAAATTAGCAAATAAAACAAAAAAAATCCTAAAAAAAATAGTAACAATTTTTTAAAATATTTATTATGTTATTGGTATGAAAAAATTTAGATTATAAAATTTGTAAAGACTATTTTAAGGTTTTTGTATTATTTTATAATAAATCAGGAAAAAATGGAGGATAATATGAAATCAAAAAAAACACTCACAAAAATTGCTTTTGTATGTTTAGGTCTTTTGTGTGCGTCTTTGTTTTTGTTCTCTTTCTCTTGCTCTTCTGAAAAAACAGCAAAGAATACAAAAAATACTGTTTTCGCAGATAACAGTCCTGCTGTATCAATGCCAGAGGATGCTCTTGCGGTAGTTGAGGCTCTACAATCAGCCTTTAGAAGTGTTTCTGCTGAAGTTTTGCCTTCTGTGGTTGAAATTGATGTTGTTGAAACAAAAACTGTTGAAGTAAACAATTTTATGAATGGTTTTCCTTTCAATTATTTTTTCAATTATGGTGATGAATCAAACAATGGAACTCAAGAATACAAACAATCTGGTCTTGGTTCTGGTGTAATCGTAAGAAAGGATAAAAACACATATTATGTTTTAACAAATCATCACGTTGCAGGTTCTGCCAGTGAAATCACTGTTAAACTTTATGATTTAAGAGAATTTGAAGGAAAACTTGTTGGTTCAGACGATAGAAAAGATATTGCCCTTGTTTCTTTTGAATGTTCTGAAGACTTGCCTGTTGCAAAACTTGGCGATTCTGATTTAGTTCAAATTGGTGATATTTGTTTTGCCATGGGAACACCAATGGGATATGCAAGTTCTGTAACCCAGGGAATTGTTAGTGCAACTGGCCGAACTGGAAGCACAATTGGAAACATTAGCGACTTTATTCAAACTGATGCTGCTATAAATCAAGGAAACTCTGGTGGTCCTCTTGTGAATATTTATGGTGAAATCATTGGAATTAACACTTGGATTGCTTCTTCTTCTGGAGGTTCACAAGGACTTGGATTTAGTATTCCAATCAATAATATAAAAAAAGCAATAGATTCTTTTATTCAAGATGGAAAGGTTACTTATGGTTGGATGGGAGTTTCTCTTGTTGAAATCACAGATGAATACAAAAAAGCTCTTGGTGTTGAAAACGAAAAAGGTGCCTTTGCTTCCCAAGTGTTTATTGATTCACCAGCATATAAGGGCGGATTAAAACCAGGTGATTTTGTAATTGGTTTAAATGGAAAAGCTGTTAAAGACGTGGATCAGCTTGTAAGAGATGTTGGAGATTTGACAGTTGGAGAATCTGCTGTTTTCAATGTTCTACGGGATGGAAAAGAAATCACTTTAACTTGTGTGATTGAAAGTCGTTCTGAAAATGTTGTTTCTGATAGTTCAAAACAATGGCCAGGATTTGTGGCTATTCCTTTAACTGATGATATTAAAAAGGAACTTGGAATAAAAGATAATAAGATTTCTGGTGTTGTAGTTTCTAATGTTCAAGCAAAATCACCAGCTGCGGCTTTGAGTTTGCAATCAGGAGATGTGATTATTGCTGTTAATGATACGGCAATAACTGGAATTGAAGATTTTTATTCTGTTTTGGCAAATGAAGCTACAAAAGAAGTTTGGTACGATATTTATAGAAATGGAATGAAAATGGCAACTTTGAAATATAAGTTATAATTTCATTTAATTTAGAACAAAAAACAGAAAAGCTGATTTTAGGATTTTATCTTGAAATCAGCTTTTTTTTATGGGCTCGTGAGCCCGTAGAAAATATGTAGCGAAAGCGAAATATTTTCTACAATAAACCACCTGCTATGCGGGTGGTGGGCAAAAGCTTATAGCGATATGGAAAACTTTCCTCCAAGGAGTACAATAAGATAGTTCAAGTCTATTGCACAAAACAAGGAGGAAAGTAAATGGCAAATACAAGAGATACATTAAGCCATACAAAATGGTTGTGTAAATACCATATAGTATTTACGCCGAAGTATAGAAGAAAAGCGATATTTGGACAATACAGAGAAAGCATAGGACAAATATTAAGACAATTATGTAATTATAAGGGTGTCGAGATAATAGAAGGACACTTAATGCCTGACCACGTGCATATATTGGTAAGTATACCACCGAAGTATAGTGTATCACAATTTATGGGATATTTAAAAGGCAAAAGTAGTTTGATGATATTTGATAGACACGCAAACTTAAAGTATAAGTTTGGAAATCGCCATTTTTGGGCGGAAGGGTATTATGTAAGTACTGTAGGACTGAACGAAGCAACAATAAGGAAATACATAAAGAACCAAGAAAGCCATGATATAGCGATGGATAAACTAAGCGAAAAAGAGTATGAAGACCCTTTTAAGGGTAGTAAGTAATACAAAAGCCCCTTCCTAGGGGCAGCGACGA
>JAEIGA010019491.1_pt1 | contig 10345 bp, 12 predicted proteins | sample 9270691 | NCBI WGS metagenome assembly JAEIGA01 (sample SAMN17057246, study PRJNA624740) | gut metagenome | biome: biome; isolation source: fecal sample | host: Bos grunniens | place: China: Xizang | collected 2019
GATCTGCAAGTCTTGGTGCTTTAGGAGGTATTTCAAAATCTGCATTACTTGGAGCTGCGATAGGAGGTACTATGGGTCTCCAAATGAATTCAGCTGCTAAAGCACGTAAGATGCAGGAAGATTATTACAATAATCAGAAAGCGTTTATGTCGAGACAGGAAGCTGAAGTATCACGTCAGAATACAGAAATGAGACGTAGAGCCGCTTCGGCTGACGCTGCAAGACGTGCAGAGTTAAGTATAGAGAATGAACGCATGTCTAGACTTCAACAAAGAATGCAACGTGGTCGTCGTCGCGGATGGAATGACGATGAATATTATGGAACTTTAAACGCTTTATTAGGATAAGATTATGGGATATAAAATGTTTTCCGCAAGAGACTTTGCTTTAGCAGCCATCTTATCGGGCTCAGCGAAAAATAAATTTACAGAACAAGACTTTGCAGAGAGATTAGCAAGAAAAAGAATTTATCATCACAAAGAGTTCGATCAGGAAATTAAAGATGTTAATGCTGGTAATTTTAATTATCAGATTCCTTCTACTTTGCCTCAAAGAAGGTTATTAAAAGGTTCTCCTTATAGTTTTTCAAGTTCTCAAGACATTATCGAATCTTACAAGAAGGCTTTTAAGTCAAGAACCTATCTTGATGCAATGAAGAATTATGAACTCCGTCAACAATACCCTGAGCGTTATGCTCCTGCAGGGTTTGAATCTTTGCAAAACTTAGATATTTATGCAGAGAGAGGAAGAGTGTTGCAAAGAAGAGGTGTTTTAGGCCGTAGAAGATCACAGTCTTTAGGTGGTGAACAAGCTCAACAGCAAGAAACATTATGAATTTTATAGGAAATAATTGTAAGATAGATCCTACAGTAACCATTGGAGATAATTGTTGTATAGGAGATAATACGATTATTCGTGAGAATGTTATTATAGGAAACAATGTAACCATCTGTGAGAATTGTATTATTGGTGACACGCCGACAATTTGGGGTATAGAATCTTGTGACGACGAAAGGTTTAACAAGAAACTCATTATCGAAGATGGAGTAACTATTAAAAGTTTTACAATTGTTGAACGTGGTGGGCTTACAGAATATTCAAAGATTGGTAGGAATACAAACATAGGTTCTTTTTGTTATATAGGTCACGATGCCCACATTGGTAAACATTGTTTAATATTTCCTCATGTGTTCTTTTGTGGTTCTGTGACATTATATAACAAGGTAGTTGTATTATCCCATGCAACATTGTTTAACGACGTTGTATTGGGAGATGCAACAACAATATTTCATGGGACAAATGTTTATAGAAGCACAGAACCTGAAGAAAAAATCTTTGGGGAAAATGGAGATACACTTAAAGAATACTGCAGAAAGAGGAACTTTTTAAAGCGCAGTTCAAAAACATTGCAGAGAATTAAAGATTTAGAGGACACTATCAATGGAAAAGATCGTAGAGAACATCAAGAAGAGATATAACAAGGCTAAAGGCGGAGCTGAAACCTTTTTTTCAATGTACAAAAGAGCATATGAATTGTGTGCTCCCAACTACAACAACACGCAGCCTGGTGCTTATCATGGTCAGACGGGTCAGCCGAATGTCTATGATTCAACTGTTTCCAGAGCAGCTGATGCATTCGTAAATACTTTTGTGTCTACAATCTGTCCTCCGCAGACTCGTTGGATGGAATTATCTCCATCCGATGAGCTTGTGGAGTATTTGGCAAGACAATCTACCAACACTTGGGGTATGATGTCTGAAGCTGAGCAGAAGCAAATCATTCAAGAGATTGATGAAAAGCTTACTGCAGAATATCAGAAGATAACAGACAAATTCTTTAGTGCATTAAATCAATCCAATTTCTATTCTATCATAGACCAATTTGCCCATGACATATTTGTTGGCATGGGTTGCTTATTGGTCCAGCATAGTGGTGACTATTTTGATAGTGCTTCTCCATTAGACTTTACGGCGATACCGCCTCTTGACATTGCAGTAGAGTTGTCCCCACAACAAAAAATAACGGCGGTATTCCGTAAACAAAAACTGCGTTATAGCCAGATAGAATATACATTTCCTGGTTTTAATTATTCAGTTTTGGATAGCGATAACAATGCAGAGATGGATTGCGAAATAGAAGTGTTGGAAGCTTGTGTAATTGATCCGCAATTCATTAAAGCAGAGAATGGTATGACTCGGTTTGTTCGTTGGCATTACATGGTCATATACAATGACAAGATAGCTTTCGAAACACGCCTTGAGGAAAATCCATTTGTAGTGTTCTTTTGGTCATTACGTCAGGGTGAGAATGTTGGACGCGGGTTGCTCACAAAACTTTTGCCAGACGCAGAAGAGCTTGAAGGGTTAACGAAGTTAAAGCAACAATGGCTACAGCTATACGGCATGGGTCCATATACAGTTGTGGTATCCAAGCTAATTAATCCTGCTATGGTTAAAATCAGACCAAATTCAGTTATTCCTGTACAAGAGCAGGGAGCAATCCAGCCATTACAACCGGCAGGTAATCCCCAGATAGAACAGATGCACATCCAAGAATTGCAACAGGCAATTAAGGAGACTGCATTAGACTTTACGATTCCCAATGACCCGCGAATGACGGCTACTCAGGTTCAGTACATAGCACAACGGCAGTTGCAGATTTTTGCAGGTGTTGTGGGTCGTATACAATTTCAGTTCTTGTGGAAGATCATACAAAATTGTTTGGATATACTCATTAAGGTGGGCTCTATTGTGTTGCCACCTGAGTTGTCCAAGATTGATCCAAGAACAACTACATTGAAGATATTGTCTCCAATTGGTCGTGTACAGTTTATGAATGACTTGAACTCTTTAACGACAGCATTGGGAACGATAGCACAAATCGATCCATCATTGATACAGCAGTATGTACGCACCGAAGATTTGCCGACATACATATTTGAACAGACTGGTTCTCCTTCAAAGCTATTGCGTTCTAAGGAAGAAACCGAGCAAGTTCAGCAACAAATGCAACAACAGCAAGCCGCTATGATGATGGCTCAAGCAAAGTAATTTTATGGTATATAGGAAAAAAACACTAGATGAGGCAATGCCAGCACCTGAACAACCGGTATTGGCTGAGCAGAAAAAGGAATATCCAATTAAAAAGTTGGTGATCGACAACAATACGCTTCTATACAAGATAGATGGCGAAATGGTTGACGTTCATATCTACTTGGATGTTGGTTTAAAGTATGAAGATCAGGAAAAGAAGAAGCGTCAAATTCCTGAGCTGAAGATGAGCATAGAGCGTGACTATAAGAAGTGCGCAGGTATGACAGTCGATCAGATGATGTCTTTGATGTCGGCTGGTTATCGTCCTACGAAGAAGTGGGCGTCTTCATTTGTTGCTAAGAAAGATGGAAATACGATCATTCCAAATGACTTCAATGAGGCTGTAGATAATCTACAACGCTCTTTTAATGAGACACATGTAGATGTATTTCATTTTGGAGTAGATTTGGAGATATTAAAGAAGAGCAACATTGCGGATATATTTGCTCGCGCTTGCAATGGTCAAGTACCGATTGAAGGGCTTAAGACATGGTAACAATATTCAATGAGGAAACTGAGCAAGATCGGTTAGTTAGAGAGAAGTATTTGGGTGAGATGAAGTCTGTTCGGGCTTTGTTCTCAACTGAAGAAGGCAAAAGAGTTTTGGAGTTTCTTAGAAAGAGAAACACACAAACATCATTTGATGCAACCAATCCAAGCGAGAGAGCACTCTATCAGCAAGGCAAGATAGATGCTGTCAATGACATTCAAAACATTATAGATGGCGTTAACAACGGAACAATATGAGCGAAGAAGATTTACAGAATGAAGCAGTAGAAACACAGGGAGAGCCAACACAAGAAGTGGCTCGTCCTGACTATGTACCAGAGGAATACTGGGCAAACGGTCAAGTTGATATTAAGAAGATGACAGACGACTTGGCTATGGACAAGAAGCGCATAGATGATTTAAGGCGCATTATTTCCCAGCCAAAGAAGCCAGAACCGTATGACAAGCTTTTTGAAGATCGTGAATTAAATGATTATCAGAAAGAAGATATGTCTGTTTATGTTAAATTGGCAAATAAGGTTGGCTTAAGCAAGAAGCAGGCAGAACAGTTATATGATGATTATTCGGCGGCCTTACAAGAGCGTTATCAGAAACAAGTAGAAGAGTATAGCAAACAACTTGAAGAAGAGAAAAAGGCTTTTGGTCCTGAGTATCAGAACGTTGTCGATGGCTTAAATGCGTTTGGTTCGAACAAGGTTAAGTCTGGAGAATGGACTGAACAAATGCAAAAAGATTTCTATGGTATGGCCATGAATACAAATCAGTTGAGGATTCTTTCTCAGCTTGTTGCTAATCAGCCAAAACTAAATCTTGCTGGTGGAAACTCTCAATCAACAGACGGTGATTCACTAACAAAAGAGCTATATAATCTTTCGTCAACCTATCACAAGATGGTTAAGATGGGTCGTGGTGATGAACCTGCGGTACAAGAAATGAGAAATCGTTTGCATAAATTGCAAGGCGAATACAATCGTATGATTGACATGCAGGGAGTTTCTAACGAATTATAATTTTCTAAAGAACTGTATAATTACAAGGAACCACGCTTCATTGCGGGGTTCCTTGTTTGTTATCGACAGAGTGAGTAATGTTTTTACTAGCGTTTAGTTTAGCTGTATAAATATATGCTAACTGCCTCTCAAGCTGTTCCTTTAGTTTCATTCGTTCGCTTTCTTCAAGGAGATATTCTTCTCTTAGTTTGCAAAATCTTTCGCGACAAAATTTAACCCAAAAGAAAAAACATGCAGCTGAGAAAACACGCAAAATGTGTAATGCTAATTTCGTGTTTGTTAGAATTTCAAGCGCTAAGCAAAACGTTCGTAAGATCGACCATGCCATGAAAATGGGGATAAATTCCATTATACCAATTAACAACACTGTAGATAAAACAGGTTTGTTTTCTTTAAACCAATTTTTTATTTTTTTAATCATCGTAATGCCCCCAACATCTTAGAAACACAACTTTGTCTTCATAGACATCATATACTAATCTGTGTTGGTCGTTTATTCTTCGAGAGTATTGCCCGCCATATAATTTTTTAAATGGCGGATAATCTTCAAAAGGATTATTTTTAACAATCTCTATGATGTGTTTAATCCTTTTTACTGTGTTTGTTTTTTTTGCTTTCTCGAAATCTTTTAAAAATCTTTTGTGAAATTCAATTTTCATACACCCAAGAATTTAAACGCATCTTCTTTGTTGTCAAAAGAAGGTAGTTTTCCTTCATCGGAAAGTTTTTTTGCTTCTTTGGAATCTCTATCTAATTCTTCAAGAGTGTATGTGTAGTCTTCGTCGTAATGTTTTTCAAGCAATTCATCAATACATCTGCTCATAGACATTTGACGTCTTTTTGATTCTTTTAATAGTTTTTCCTTTATTAAAGGGCGTAGAGTTATTGTTAATGCTATTGAGTTCATGTTTTAATAATGGATTGTTAATATAATTCTGTCAAGTTTATAATGGTTCATAATACAACCAATAGAAATAATAGAAAATTTTATAAAAAAATTAAAAAAAACTTAACAAATAGAAAATTTTCTATTATATTTAATCTAACAAAGGCATCTCTTTTCAAGGGTTTTGGACACGTCCCTTTTTTAACACTTGCAAAGCGTGGCAAATTTTAAGGCTCCACGTTGGAAAAAACTCATAATGAATCGACCCTGAGTTAAAACGCTAATTCACAACTAGTAACTTTAACAATAGGAGACAATTATGAGCTACACAATTACTCAAGCTCAGATTAGAAAATTTGATCCCGAAGTAAAAGGGGTCTATCAAGCTAACTCGCGTCTCGGTGGTGTTTTCCATGAAAACAATGCATTGGGCGCTTCAACCTACCAAGTAACTCGTTTGGGTTATGGCATTGGTTCGATTTCTGTTCCGGGTGCCGACATTCCGAACATGAATTCAGCCACGTTGCCAACCACTATTTCGTTGGAAAACTGGAATCATGCTGAATATGTTGACTATTTCCAAGCTAGCGAAGTCAATTGGGATGCTATTGGAAAGTCTGCGACTGAAGTTTGCGCACCTGCTGCAGGACGCCGTAAGGACCAAATCATTATCAACGCACTCGACCAAGTGCCCGTGACCTACGATATCGCATGGAACTATGCAGGAAACGCAGAAGGTATCAGCGAACGTATGGTACAACATGCAAACGCTTTGTTGTCGCACAATGCTGTTCCGTTCGAGGATCGTTACTTCATTGCCCCATACAGCGTATTGGAATTGATGTTGTCCACGCAGGAATTCGTAACCCGTCAATGGGTTGGTGAGTTGCGTCCAGCTTTGGAAGGTAAGCTCGTCAATTTCGGTGGATTCAAGTGGATATTCATGGCCAACAATCCTGAAGGTGGAATGCCGTACGTCGACAACGGCGATGGAACATTAACATATAACTGCTTTGCTTGCCACAAGCGTGCTCTTGAAGTCGCTGTTGGAGAAGGCAATGTTGGCGGTTCTGGTGTTCCGATGTTGCGTATTGACCGTGTACCTGAAAAAGGTTCTTGGTTAGTAAATGCTCCATTGAGCTGTGGTGCTGCTGTTGTTGAAAACAAGGGTATCATCCGTGTAAAGGCAAAAGTTCCAGCAATGGCTTAATTAAAAGAAAGGAAAAATTAAAATGTTTAATATTTCTAAATTCACTTCGGTTGCAGGACAAACTTTGTCTAGCAATGCAGAGATGCACTGGCTATATGAGACTCAAGATAGTGCAGATACTATTCAAAAAAGTGCAGCAAATGTGCTAAATAACTATTTTGGTGAAGTACACAGTTTGCTAAGCGAAGGTAATATTATCACTGTTCGTCACATGTCAACTCCTGATGCTACGGCTGCAACCAAGTCAATGACTTCAACGCTTATTGATGAAATCGATTATGTTGTTTTATACAAAGGAGAACATCGTGACGCAAATGGTCGTATTATAAAGGATGTATTTGTATATCCTTTAGAAGCAGGCCAACGCATCATGGTTCGTAAGTTTGACGATACAACAGCGTTTACCAATAAGAATCTTTCATTCCAATCCCCCGTTTGCGTAAGCAAGATGGGCGTTGTTCGTGTTCAAACGTTGGGAAACAATCTTACTTTGACGTTAAAGCAGCATGACAATGCTGGTGCTCAAATTGGAACTGTTCAAATGACAGCTGCTAACTCTGGAACGGCAGGTTATTTCAATGAAACAGCGTTTGCTAAATCAACAAAATGTGTTGAAACAACGTTTAATGTTGCTGGTAATACCCCTAATAATAGTGCTGTTCCATTCTTAATGTATTTGGTTGTAGAGGGTGATGAAGAAGCCCGTTTAGACCAAATTGCATTAAATGCTAGTGTTGCTGATGCTAATAACGGTGGTAATGTAGACCTTGTATCTCCGACATCTGGTTTAATCAAACGTTTGTTGGTAGGTACGTCTGTTAATGCTGTGGCTGCCCCTACATACACATTAACTATTAATGGTGAAGCAGTTACGGATGGTGTTGCTACCGTTGCCAATGGAACGAAATCAGGTGTTGCTACTCCAACAGCTAACAATGTATTGGCTGCTGGTGATGCAATTCGTGTTGCCTATACGGCTTTAGGAGCAGCTGGTTCCTCTGCTGTTTCTATTTTAATTGAACGATAACAATTAACCTTTGGGTGGGATTCATCTAGTGGTCTCACCCAAACCAAAAATCATGGCAGCTACGACTTTTCAGACAAAAATACAGGTATGCAATTTAGCTCTCAATTTAATTGGAGCTAATGAAATTGAATCTTTTTCAGACAATAGCAGAGAGGCGAAACTGCTAAATGCAAATTATGAGCTCTGGGTTCATCAATGCTTTTCTAAATTTCAATGGCGATTTGCAGTAACAGCTGCTCAATGCACAAAGCAAGCAACGAGCCTAATTCCACAATGGAAGTATGCGTATCTCCTACCTGGAGATTTAATTGCTATTGATAGCGTATATTTAAACCGAGTTAATCCGGTATATGATACTTCTACCAACCCGCCTACGATCATTCGTTATGATAATGCAATGGCTGGTGATAGGCTTAATTGGAAAGATTACGCATTGTATTCTGGTAGCTTGCTTTGCACAACTGTTCCTGATGGTGTCTGGGTACAATACAGGAAGCGTGTAGCAGAGCCAACATGGCCAGCCTCATTTATTAACTACGTATCATATTACATTGCAATTCAGCTCTGTCCAATGATTGGTCGTCAGTTTGAATTACAGAAACAGCTCATAGGATTCACGTATGGTGCTGGTGCAGATAGCGTATATACAGTAGCGTGCAATGACGATGTACAGCAATACACGCCTCAAGTCTTGGATACAAACCTTTTACAATCACTTAGGGAGATGTACTAATGGCGGTTACTCTTTGTCCTCAGTTTAGTTTTACAGCAGGTCAGCTGGATAAAAACATATCACAGCGTGGTGATCTTCAGCAGTATTACAAAGGGCTGAAGAAGGCTGAAAATGTAATGGTGAAACTAACGGGCGGACTGAAACGCCGTTATGGAACAAAACTTTTAAGAGCTGCGCCTACAACAAATGCCGATAAAGAATTTAGAATCGTTGACTACAATGGGTTCAATGCTGACGGTACAACATTTACACATGTCATCGTCTTTGGACAAAATACTGCTGACGTATACGACGTCGATACTAATACTTATTTGTGTAGTTTTGCTACTGGTAAATCCGCATCGTTAATGACGCAATGCGATTACGAAACAGATCGCAATAAAATAATTTTCGTTCATGAGACCGTAAAACCTTTTGCAATTACATGGGCAAACTATGGTTTAAATGCAGGAGATTATACGGTCGCAGATTTAGATTTAGTTAATATACCAGACTATGAATTTGTAGCTAATGACAAAACAGGGACAACGCTGGGAGGTGGAACATTAACACCTTCTGGCGTTACAGGATATGTCACGTTAACTGCAAGCACAGGTACTCCTTTTGCGAACTCAAACATATCTCCAACAGCCACAGATGCCAATTGGGAGGGAAAGAAAATAATCATATCTCCTGTTGGTGTAGTTAGAATTGTTTCTAAAAAATCAAACACCGTTGTGTTAGGTTATGTGGAACGTAGGATATCTTCAACAGATGCAAGTCCTGCGGCGAATTGGACGGTAGAGATTGGATGGGAGCCCATCATATCTGCTACCAGAGGTTATCCAAGAACGATAGCCTTTTATGCTGGACGTATGTATTTTGGTGGTACAAAAAGCATACCAAATCTTTTAATGGCTTCTACCATTGAAGATAATTATGACTTTGATTTGGGTGACGCTAGTGACAATGACGGGTTCTATGAGCTGTTGGATTCCAGAGATACTGCTCATATATACATGCTTCAATCAAGGAATACACTTGAAATTTATTGCAATGAATCCGTCTATGTCATAGCAACAGCAGGTTTTATTTCTCCTGTAAACGTCAAAGTTACAAGGGCTTCTTCGGTTGGTATTACCGAGAGAGCAGAAGCTCCGTTGATCAGCGATGGTGGTTCGGTTTACATCAACAATGATGAGAATGGTATATACTATTTGTCATATCTTTTTGATGTAGAATCTTATCAAAGTCAAATCATTAGCCAGATGTCATCTGAGTTGGTTTCAAACTCAAGTTCTACATTTAATACGGTTGTATGGAAAGGAAATGATGAATTTAAAAACAATTTCTTTGCATATATCGATGGCGATGACAACGTGGTATTCATCACAATCCTTTTAAGCCAAGAGGTCATTGGATTTACTAAGTTGATCTTCAAGCACAATGGAAACAACTCTAAGATATACGCCATATATGCCACCAAAGATAAGTTCTATTTGATTAAGGACTCAGGTTTGGCTGGTGGTTATGATTTTGTATGCTTAGATTCTGAATGCTATTTGGATAACTCTGTAACAGCTACAGTAGCTGCTGGTGCAGTTGCTGGATTAACACGCCATGCAAGTACTACGGTTGATGTTATTTTGAAGACAGACGGTAGCTATCTTGGTCAGTTTGCTGTAGATGCTGGAGGTAATCTGAATCTTGGAACAAATGATTACGATGGACAAAACATTGAGATTGGCTACGGCTATCTTGCAAGCATTGAGACTCTTCCTATAGAAGATGTTCAACGCATTGGCTCAAGTATCGGAAAAGAAAAAATCATTAGCGAGGTGTTTGTAAATCCGGAAAGTGTTGCAAACATGACCATCAACGGTTATACTATAATTGA
>JAEIGA010019492.1_pt1 | contig 10345 bp, 8 predicted proteins | sample 9270691 | NCBI WGS metagenome assembly JAEIGA01 (sample SAMN17057246, study PRJNA624740) | gut metagenome | biome: biome; isolation source: fecal sample | host: Bos grunniens | place: China: Xizang | collected 2019
GAATGGGTCATGTTTTGTTACGAAGGTTGATGGGAATTTGTATGCTTTTGTTGGTGGCTTTGGTGGAGAGCCGGATGTTTACTATCGTCCAACAAGGTATACAGTGGCGAATCCTGCTTTGCGTTTTAGTGGTTATCATGAGATTGATGATGATGCTTCTACTTCTATGAATGACCGTCAATTTACTGTAGGTTCAGAGGGTGTTCTTGTACGTAATGACCCTACATGGACAGGTCTTAGTCCACTAATGGCTCGTTACGCCACACTTATGGCCGAAAATGTTCTTACAATTCGTACCGCCGATATTATGCTTCGAGCTATAGCTTTAATATCAGCTCCTGATGATAGGTCACGTTTATCTGCTGAGCAATATTTGCGTGATTTGGAAAAAGGTAAGCTTGGAGTCATCGGTGAGTCTCCGTTTTTTGAGGGTATAAAATTACAATCTCCACCTTCCAATAATGGTTCATATCTTACTCAATTTATTGAGTTGCAACAGTATCTTAAAGGCTCATTTTATAATGAGATTGGTCTTAACGCTAATTTCAATATGAAACGTGAAGCGTTAAATCAGGGTGAAACTACTCTTAATGAAGATTCACTTCTTCCTCTTTGTGAGTCAATGCTTAAGTGCCGCCAGGAGGATATGGAACGTGTTAGTCAACTATTTGAACTTAATCCTCCTATTACTGTAGAATTTGATTCTGCTTGGGCTCAAAATATGAAGGAGAATGAGATTCAACTTGAGAAAATGGAAAATGAAGCCGAATCAGTTAGTCAACTAACTGATGAGCAGTCTGAATCCTCAGATTCTGTGGATTCTTCAGAGCCTACAGAAGAAGGGAGTGATGTAGATGTTTCTTCGGACCGAGAAGATAATGCAGATGTTTCCAATGAATAATGGATTATTTGCACATATTAATTATCTTTTTCCAGAAGCATTGCATATTACAAATCAGGAACTTGATTTGGTATTTCTTACTTCATGGGGATTGCGTTTATGTGCTCCAGTAGTTCATGTTGTTCATCAAGATACTACTGTTAGTCAATTAACTGATTCTGAGTTAACTACTCTAGCTTCTCTTATTCTCAATATGTATAAGTGGAAATGGGATAAGCTATCTGAGCTTCTTACTCTTCAATATGACCCTATTCATAATTATATGGACGATTTTACTGAAACAATATCAGAGAATATAGAAGCTTCTAAGACTCGTACGCCTGATTTACTTTATTCTGATGATACTACCGTTTCTTCTGATAAAACTGATACAGAAAGTGGTTCTCGTCGTACTGTTAATTCTGGGCAGCATTCGAGTACTCGTACAGATAATTTAACAGAGTCTACTGAAGGAACTGATGAAAATAATCTGTACGGCTTTAATTCTGAAGAGGCAGTCGGTGCTGACACCGGCGCTTCAAATACAACCCGTCATAATACGGGTACTGTCGGTGATGCCGGCACAGATAGTAGTGAGTCTACTCTTCATGGAGGGATTGTTCACACTATCGATGATTCTCAAACTACCACTGGAGAAAAACGAACTACGGGAACTGATACCGAAGAATCCGGTTCAGAACGCTCTCGTACTCGTGAATTTATGCACAGTGGTAATATTGGGAATCTCACTACTCAGCAACTTATTACTCAAGAAATCGAGTTGTGGCGTTGGACACTTATTCAGCAGGTGCTCAACGATGTTAAAGATTTCTTAACATTACCGGTGTACGATTAGTTGACTAATCGTAGAAAGGAGAATTATTATGGATATGAATCAGGTTGCAACCATTGTCAACGCTCTTTCGGACCAGTACATGGGCAGTTCGGCTATTTCTACTGTCGATTTGTCCAATGTGGTTGATATCGGCAATCAGGTATTTAGCCTGGATTCTCTCGACCATTACGTTCATGACCTCATCGACCATATCGGTAAGGTTGTTTTCGTTAACCGTGCTTACCACGGTAAGACTCCTTCTCTGGTCATGGATGCTTGGGAGTACGGCGCTGTTCTGGAGAAAATCACCTATGATGAGTATCCCGAAGCTCAGGAGAATGATTCCTGGAAACTTCAGGATGGTCAGTCCTACGACCCCAACGTGTTCTATAAGCCCAGCGTTTCTGCAAAGTTCTTCCAGAAGCGCAACACGTTCGATATTCCTATGAGCTTTGCTCATAGGCAGATTAAGTCTGCTTTCAGTTCCGCTTCCCAGCTGAATGCATTTTTCTCTATGATTGAGAATGTCATTCAGAATTCTATGACCATCAAGATTGACCAGCTGGCTCAGTCTGCAATCAATAATATGATTGCTTTGACTGCCAAGGACAACAATGCCAACAGAGCTGTCAATCTGCTCACCCGCTATAACACCGCTCATCCTGATGATACCATTACTGCCGCTCAGGCCGTGACTCATCCGGAATTCCTTCGTTTTGCTGCTTATACAATGAAGCTCTATTCTGAGCGTATTCAGCGTATGAGTAAACTGTTCAACGTTGGTGCCAAAGAGCGTTTTACTCCCTCTGACCGCCTTCACATCATTCTGCTTTCTGAGTTTGCGGCTGGTGCTGAAGCTTACCTCTACTCTGACACTTATCATGACCAGTTTGTGCATCTGGCCAAAGCTGAGACCGTCCCTTATTGGCAGGGCTCTGGAGTTGCCTATGATTTTGCATCCACTTCCAAAATCATGGTTACTCCCAACACCGGCTCTGAAACCGAAGCTCCTCAGACCGTCACTGGTATTCTTGGTGTCATGTTTGACCGTGATGCTGTCGGCGTTGCCAATCTTGACCGCCGTGTTACCAGCAACTGGAATGCTCGTGCCGAGTTCTATAACAACTGGTACAAGTTCGACGCGGGTTACTATAATGACCCCAATGAGAACTTCATTCTGTTCTATGTTGCTTAATTAGTCGACTAAGCCCCTCCTTTAGGAGGGGCTTATTAGAAAGGAAGGGGTAATGATGATTCAAGTGTCAGGTTACTTTTATGATGCTACTACTCAGCAGAGAATCGGTGATACTGGCAATTATACTATTGCTTGCATGGCGGGTTATAACTATAATATTGCTGAAGCATTAGTGCAAATGCAAATTCTTGAAGAGTTTGCTGATATTCAGCATTGGGCTGCTACTCAGTATTTGCTTGATTCTCAATCAGGCCCCGTAGGACTTAACTATTCTGCAACTCTTCCTGATATTGGTTTAGGTCCTATTCAGGTTCCAATTACAGGAACATATAGTGCTGATTCTTTTTCTTTTGATTACAATAATGTACTCTACTGGTTAAAGATTTACTACGAAGGCATTTATACACGCTCAGGTGAAGCACATGATATACGTTTTTGTCGTTCAGATAATCCAGACGAGTTATATTTAGAGTATAATTATCAAAAGTATCCAATGGGGTTAGTTATCAATGATGGCGATTCTACTGGATATATAGGTAATATTAAAACTTTTCCTTCATCAGAATCACCATCACTTGGTTATGCCCCTAATGCTTTTTTATTTACTTATTCAACTAATGTATCTGACGTAAATCCTGAATCAGGTACTCAGTTTTATATTGGATGCTTCAATATGGATTCTACTGAGACTGTAGGGAGCGTATATAAAGGCGAGTACTCTAGTATAAATACGATAGGCATTGAAAATCAAAATGCACTGCTTTCTCATGCTAATGATTACATCGGTAAAGCTAATTCTATATCGTGGTATAAATCAAATGATGGGTACGGTATATATCTTTTTAATAACGATCCAATCAGTCCGATTTATGGATACGGTCCCTTGTCATTCCAGCCTCAATCGTTACCAGACTGGAATGCAGAGATGTCATATTCAGGAGGAGGTGGTACTGTATTTGAATATGGCGGTATAAATTGGATACAACGTGGAAGCGGACAATCACAATATACTGGAACATATGAATCACAAGTTCCTCTGGTTGCATATAGTACATACTATCAGCAATATGGTTTTCCTGAATGTTCACAAAAAATTCTATTAGAATTAGGTGTCATTGTTGCTGTTGTACCTGCTTCTAGCCGCTCAGCAATATATACCTATTTGTCCTACTCTATTGAACCTGAATCTGAAATATCTCCAACTGACATTCCTCCCGTCGATGAACCTACTAATCCTCCTCAACCTGATATTCAAGACCCTTATTATGACCCGGCATCAGACCCTAAGTCTCCTCAATATGACCCAGTAAAAGACCCAAAATCTCCCTCATATGACCCCTCTGTTCCCGCTACTCCTTATCAACCTATAACACAACAAACTATAGTCTATCCTGCTCCAATAATAACTCCTCCTACGCCCATTCCAGCACCGGAAACTCCTGCTACCTACGTAAACACTTCCCGCTTATTCACCATTTTCACACCTACGGTTAGTCAACTAACCGATTTTGCAAATTTCTTATGGGCATCTCCTACTGACATAGTTCCAACCTTCCGCAAAATAGTAGCAAATCCTATGGATTGTGTACTTGGTCTCATGGTAATACCTCAGCTCTCTTTTACTCGCCAATCCCGTGAGTTAAACATAGGTAACATAGGTACTGGCATTACCATGGATTATGCTCCTTCTCAATTTGTCGATTTTGATTGTGGTCAAATATTCCTTCAGGAATATTATCGCTCTTATCTCGACTACTCCCCCTATACTAAAGTGGACATCTTCCTGCCTTTCATTGGTTCCAGAGAGTTATCGATTGATGAATGCATGCAGAAAACGATTGGTGTAGCCTATCGTTTTGACCTCGCCACAGGTAACTGCATTGCTTTTATTAAAGTTAATGGCTCTGTACTTTATCAGTTTGAAGGTAACTGTGCTTCTCATATTCCATTATCTTCTGCTGACTGGGGTTCCACAGTAAAAGCGGTTCCAACTATTGCAGCGGCTGCAATAAAAGCTGGTGGGCTAATCGGTGGTGGGCCTATAGGCACTTTGGGTGTCGCTGCCGCAGCTTCTGTCATGTCCATGAAAGAGCGCCATCCTCATACTGGTTCTCTTTCTGGTTCGGCTGGTCTCATGGGCGTTTTATACCCATATTTGATAGTGACTCGCCCATGTCAAGCTTTACCAGAGTCTCAAAATAGTTTTACAGGTTACCCCTCCTTTATCACAATGTCTCTCAGTGAATGTTCAGGCTACACTGAAGTCGAACAAGTTCACCTTGAGCACGTTCCTGCAACAGGTGAAGAGTTGGTAGAAATTGAACGTCTTTTAAAAGAAGGTGTATTGTTTTGATTATCGACATTCGCTATAATGCCTCCGAAGCTAACAGAGTCAACAAACAGATTCTTACTCTTACACGTCTTGAAGGGTCTTTACGTAATAATTCCAATACTATTGACCCCGAGATTTTAATCGAAGGTAACATTGAAGATGTTGCTGGAGCTAACTATCTCACTATTTACTCCTTTAAACGCCACTATTTCATTACCAACATTGAGTCAATCCGCACCGGCCTGTATTTAATTCGCGCTCATGTGGATGTACTCACCACGTACGCCGAAGCCATTAAAGGCAACAAGGCTATCGTTAAGCGCCAAGCCAATGTGTGGAACCTTTACATCGATGATGGTTCCTTCAAAATTTTCAGTAACGTTTTAACTCAAACTTATCCCTTTCCCAACCACTTCTCCGGAACTATGTATGTGATGCCAGTTATTGGTTAGTCAACTAACTAATAAACCCTGGGCAGCCTTGCTACCCAGGGTTTCTTTTATCATCTTTGTTATTTGCGTTAGTCAACTAATTGTGGAGGGTGCGGGATTAGTACACGTGACGGGGATGAGGCGTGTAGGGGGCCGAGCGGTGGCGTTGATGTAAAGACGGAGGTTATACACTTTGAGTCTTACAATACATAAGGTAGTTGCGAACAATTTCTCCCACTTCGTTATCTTGGTAAAAGACTCGTTCGTCGCGGAAATAAGAAGCAATAGCGCGAGTGGTAGGAGTGGTAGGATGACGGATATTGCGGAAGCGATTCGGGTATGGAGAGTATTGGTCGGAGAAGATGATGGATGAAGACTCGTCTTTAATAGGGGTTGTTTTTTCGTGGATGTAAATGAAGGAACAATCTGGTAGGGAAATCACTTCGCAATCAAGGCAGTTGTCATCGAAGATGATGTAGAAGTTAAAGATGACATCTTTACGGTGGTATTTTACTGGGAGGTGTGGATACATGTCGATTTCCCAAGCACCCCCGGTAATCATCTGGAGGGAAGGGTTGTTGAAGGTGAAGTACACGTCTGAAGCTTTTCCTTTTTCGGAAGGTTTGCAATACTCGACTGCTACTCGGAGATCGCTGGTACCATAGGTGTAAAGGTCGATAGTACCTTGCTCCATCTCTGTGATGTGTTTTAAACCCATCTCTTTGAAGTAGGGACAATATTTATTCACGGTATTAGCGAGCATAAAGATCTTTACGTCGTTACGGTGACGTATTATTGTGGAGAGTACGTTTACGAAAAGGACGAACTCGTTAGGGAGGTAGTACTGGCGAGTCATGAACTCGTCGAAGATTATGGTTGTGATGTTGGGGAAGGAGGATGACTTGTCATGCTCTTGGTCTGATATTGAAAAGCCATAGCAGAATGGAGTGTCATCGTAGACTAACTTATCGAGGTCGTCATCATAGCGGGCAAGATGCCATTTGCCGGAATAATAGCGGGTTTGTGTCCATTGACCATTCGTTAGTTGACTAATACGCTCAGCTGAGATTAAGCCAGAGAAGAGGTTCTCACCACGCTTGCCGCGGTAGTCCTCTTTCCAACGGCGAATGTAGGCTGTTTGCTTACCAGTGGTGATATATTGCATGAGACCATATTCCAGTGCGGCGAACGTTTTACCATTGGAACGCTCGCCGATGATGATATTATACTGAGCTTTCTGCTCCAATATTTTCTCAAGAGAGTAGAACTCGGATTTAGTTGAAGTTTTAGTCGCAGACATGTTGCACCCCCATAATTAACTCGCGATACTCGTTAGTATAGGACATGGAGTAGTGTTGAGGTTCGAGATAAACAGCGGACTGTTCGGTGATTTTTAGAGTGACGCCAAGATAGTCAGTGCAGAAGGCAGAAAATGGAGCATCCAGGTAATCAACTGTTGACTTGCCAGTGTGATTCGGAGGAATGTACATACCCTCACCAAAGATGTAGAATACTGGGTCATAATTGAGATGGCAGGAAGTAAGTAAGAACTCGAGAGCTTCAAGGTTAATACTCTCTGTACCAGCATACGCAAGTCGAGCTAGCTGCTGGAAATAAGTATAGTATGGAGAGAATGGGATATTCTGGTCGGTGAGATATTGACCTGCCATCCATTCGTTATAATCGGAAGAACCCCCGCCATATTTCCAGAGAAGGTAAGGAATTGCTTCTTGTTTACGCAAACCAGCACAAGTCATTTGAAGCTGATGATTGGGTAACTCGTAGATATAACGCTTTGCACCTACAGCTTTGAAGCGAAGATAGCCCTCCTCAATGTCCCAGATACCAATTATCTTTGTTTCTCCTTTCCGAGTTTTAGGACGAGTTTTAGAAAGCGGTATTTTCAAAGCTGCACACATTTGAATGAGTGAGTCCTGGACTTGATTATTGTAGTCGATAAAATATTGTTTGTGGTCGTTGAAGTTAATACCCTTGATACTGTCAGTGTCGGAGTATACATAGTCCGCGCCAAACTCATAGATAGCGGAGAAGAGATTATGACGAGCATGTGCAGTTACCCACACACCCCAACCATAGTAGAGAAAGCGGTTGAAATTCTTGTTATACTTTGAAAGTTGAGATTCAACGTCAGCGGCAAACTTTACCCAACCTTCATCATCGTCATAGGCATACTCACCGCGAATGATGTTAGTTACCATCATTCCAAAGGCGGCGTTAATCATGCCTTTGCTCACGAGATACTCTATTTCTTTGCCAATCACTCCTTTTAAAGATGTTTTGGCCTCGTACAAATCAAGAACAGCAACTATTAGAGCTTTGGGTAAGTAGCCTCTATGTGAAGTTCGCATGTTAACTATCTTAATAGATTTCCATTGATAAAACTTGACCATGTTTTCAAAGTCGAGTTCTGTTAAAGTAGTACAGCACTCATCAGCTGAGATAAGACGACCATTGTTCACTTTCGGATTTACACACCCCCAGCAACGTGAGAGAGACAAGATGTTCTCGAATTCTACTCGAGGTTTTAATTCGGTAAATTGTACATCAAAGATGCAACAGTAGTGAGATAATAACTTTTTGAGAATGTCCGGGTCATCTACAGTTCCTATATATTGGAAGCGGGTCATCGGGAAATACTGGGCTACCATGGTGTATGGATAACTTGATGTTAAGTCAGCGGAGCCAACGTCATCCATGACTACATTACTGTAGAGAATGGAGGTGTGGGTGAACCCTCCCATAAAGGCTCTACGAAGTTGTTGGTATTCTTCTTCGGTTTGTACTTGTAAGGATTTCATTATTGCATGATAACTAAGGCGGATTTTCTTTAATTCAGATTCCGTTAGTTGACTATTGCCTTCGGTACAGCATGCGTCACGACAATAGGTCCTGACGTAACCCGTGTTGGTCAAAGGAATCTTTGTTATGTCCCCATCATTCTCGATTTTCTCCTGAATGTAGGACATAACCACTTTAACATCATTGATGCAATAGGCCAGTTCTCTACGAGTTAGTGGAGTGAGAGAATGACGTATCTTGCGGTAATCGAGGTCACCTGTTAACTTATGGACGGGATACTTTGTTAATAAGCTGTCGCCGATGTACTTGAGGGAATAGTTACTGAGAAAATAAGAGCAGCGGAATTCAATACCCCCTGATGTGGAATACACAGGTCTGCGGTTTTTAATTGCAAATACTTTGTCCCAATCGAAGTACTTGCGAAACCATTGAAATTCATAACCTAAGTTATGAACATAGATGATGAGATGACGCTTAGTTGACAAACGGAGTTCTGATTCCAGCTTGTCAAGTAAAAAACCAAATTCATCCCAAGTACGACCATATATGGTTACACCATCAAAGCCGAATTGCCAAATATACATAGTAGCGTAGTGCTTTACGTTGTCCTCTTCGTAACTGCCGGTCATCCAGCTAGAAGATTCGATATCGAAAGCGCAGGGAATGTTGAGGTACTCGATAGCACCGTTCTTAATAATGTCTATAATATGAGTCTCAATGTCGCTCATAAAGTTAGTTAGTTGACTAAATGGATATACATGAGAAAATGAATCAGGAAAATAATATGGCCACATTAAAAATACCTCCTATCTAATAGATTATTCCAGGAAGTTATTAAAGAACTTGCGTTCTTAAAAGTGTTGGATATGCCTTCAAGTTCCATTACTTTTTCCTGAATCCATTCATCTAATAGCGGCGATGCAAATAATAACCCCTCATCAGTATTATGGTCTTCGTCGAATTTTCTGTCTGATTCTGGATTCTTTTCATAGTAGTCATAGAGAAGTATGATTAGATTTTCAGAACCAAACATTAACTCCTGACCCTGACGACCAATATAGCCTGCAAATTGTTCTTCGAGTCTGCGATATGCCGCGAACGCCTTTGAAGCTATACTCGGGTCTATTGCATGGCGAATTAGATTGCCGGATTCATCAAATACAGGATTTATGTTAAAGTGGCGAACCCTAACCTTGCCGTCCTCGTCTATAAATGTTGAACGATGCTGGTTACCAAATTGATTGCGGTATACTTCCGCTTCCATTACTGCTGTATCGAGTGCTGCTTTTCTACCCCCATCATCAATTGAGCTGAGAACTACTCTAACTTGTGTCATGTACTCGCGAATATCGGCCGGGTCTGTTAGTTGACTAATGTCAAAGCGTTTATTAAGATTGTTATCTAAGAATGTATGAAGTTCTGTAGTCATTTCGTAGTACACATCACCCTCATCTGTATACTTCGGCTCAAGCTGTTGGTCGATTTTCATGTTAGCGTATTTTACTATTTTTGTCATCTGACGTTTATAGTCAGCTAATTCTTCTGTGGTGAGTTGAGTTTTCTGAGGTAGAGTTGGTTGCTTTTTGTTACGCTTCCATGGTATTTTTGAGCGTGAATTATTCTTATTGCTCTGCCGCTTCTTGCTTAATTTGCTCATTACGACACCTCCGATGATAAAAGTTATAGCATATTTGTCGACCCACTTTACCAGAAATCATTATTATGTCGGAGTCATGAAATATTGGTTGGTTACACCATGAGCAGCGGTATAACTTGTAAGATAGCTTACGCTTTTCATATTGTGTTAGTTGACTAACTAAGCATTCTTTGACTTTCATGATTACTCCTTTCA
>JAEIGA010019493.1_pt1 | contig 10345 bp, 9 predicted proteins | sample 9270691 | NCBI WGS metagenome assembly JAEIGA01 (sample SAMN17057246, study PRJNA624740) | gut metagenome | biome: biome; isolation source: fecal sample | host: Bos grunniens | place: China: Xizang | collected 2019
GGAAACCGAAGACTTTATATTATTTTTAAATGTGCCCCTCCACAGATAGGCAATGATGTGAGCCTTCTCGCCGGTGTTACTACTTCTGTTGAAACGTCCTTTTATAGCATCGGGACGTCCTTTGAATGAGATACCGCCATACACACCGCCATCACAGTTGGCAACCTTGCTTATGGCATAGACCCAAGGAGTGGCAAAGCTGATGAAAGCGGGGGCTGTTGAGCCAATACCCATCACCTTCACATCCTTGTTGGTCATTTTCACCGCAGTCGAACCATTTGCAGAGACACTCTCAATGAGCACCTCTTTCTTCTCCATTGAAACCTTTTGATTAATGCTTGAGCCCTCCCAATACAAAGGCTCATCACCCGGGCGCTGGCGCATTCCCAATGCAGTCTTACCACCACCAAGAGAACCATCTGACGACTGATATGTGCTGCCGGCACCACCCTTCCACAACTCAAAGGAACCGTTAGGGATGTGATACTGAGCCTGCACTGTTGTTACAGCCGAAAGCAACAAAATAGTAAAAAATTTCTTCATAGTCTTAAAATTCTGTTCACAATGTGCAGCCGCAAAAGAGCGTGGCTGCGCATTTAAAAATTTTCGGCAAAGATAGGTTATTTATTTCAAACGATAGCTACTTGCTAACATTTTTTATATAATTAGGTGTGTTTTTGGAACAACACGACGCGAAATAGAACAACGGCAAAACATTTTGCAAACAATACAGCATTTTTAATTGACATTAACAGCATATACAACAACTTTCAAAACATTTTGCTTGTTATTCAAAAAAAACACTTGCATTTCTTTATTTTTCAAAATCAATGCACTAAATTTGCAGTGCAGTAGCATTTATAACAAAAAACAACAGCATAAAAAATATGAAAGTAGCAGAGACACTTGAAAGCCTTAAAAAGAAATTCCCCAACGAGCCCGAATATTTTCAGGCTGTGGAAGAGGTTCTTCACTCTATTGAAGAGGAGTACAACAAACACCCCGAGTTTGAAGCAAACAACCTCATCGAAAGGCTTTGCATCCCCGACCGCGTGTTCACATTCCGCGTAACCTGGGTCGATGACTGTGGCAAAGTACACACCAACACCGGCTACCGCGTGCAGCACAACAACGCAATTGGCCCCTACAAAGGCGGCATCCGTTTTCACCCCTCGGTAAACGTGGGCATACTCAAGTATCTCGCTTTTGAGCAGACTTTCAAAAACTCTCTAACCACCCTGCCGATGGGTGGCGCCAAAGGCGGCTCCGACTTTGACCCCAAGGGAAAGAGCGACAACGAAGTTATGCGTTTCTGCCAGGCCTTCATCACAGAATTGTGGCGCAACATAGGCCCCGAGATGGACGTTCCTGCCGGCGACATTGGCGTAGGCGGACGCGAGGTGGGTTATATGTTTGGTATGTACAAAAAACTTACCCGTGAGTTCAACGGCGTGTTCACCGGCAAAGGACTCGAGTTTGGCGGTTCTCTTATCCGCCCCGAGGCTACAGGCTATGGCAACATCTACTTCCTGCAAGAGATGTTGGCAACACGCAACCTCAGCATAGAGGGGAAAACCTGCCTTGTATCGGGCTCGGGCAACGTGGCACAGTACACTGTGGAGAAGGTTATAGAGCTTGGTGGCAAGGTGGTTACAATGAGCGATTCCAACGGTTACATCTACGACCCCGAGGGTATCGACCGTGCAAAACTCGACTACATTATGGAACTAAAGAATGTACGCCGCGGCCGCATCAAGGAGTATGCCGACAAGTATGGTTGCAAGTATGTTGAGAACGCACGTCCCTGGAGCGAGAAGGGCGACATAGCATTGCCTTCGGCAACACAGAACGAGATAAACGGCGATGACGCCAAGACTCTGCTTGCCAATGGCGTGATAGCCGTTTCCGAGGGAGCAAATATGCCTTCAACCCCCGAAGCTATCCACACATTCCAGCAGGCAAAGATACTCTATGCCCCGGGCAAGGCTTCAAATGCCGGCGGTGTATCAGTTTCGGGCCTCGAGATGAGCCAGAATTCGGGTAAAATCAACTGGAGCAGCGCCAAGGTAGATGAAATGCTACACGAGATTATGCACAACATACACAGTTCTTGCGTGAAATATGGCACGCAACCCGATGGATATATAGATTATGTAAAGGGCGCCAACATCGCCGGTTTCCTGAAAGTTGCCAAAGCTATGATGGCACAGGGTATTGTATAACCCGTACAGGGATTTACAGAAATTCCAAACATATTTATGCAGAAAAGAGGCGCATTTGTGCCTCTTTTCTGCATAAATATTGTAACACGCAAGAAAAAAAGCTACCTTCGCAAAAAAACACAGAAAACCGCTATGCCAAAGAAAGATAATGCCTGGCTATGGATTCCCACACTCTACTTTGCTTCGGGACTCCCCTATCACGCCATAACATCAATATCGGATATAATGTACAAAGATATGGGCATCGACAATGCCGGCATCGCAATGTACACCAGCATACTGCTCATTCCCTGGACCATTAAGCCACTGTGGAGCCCCATCGTAGAGATGACAGGCACACGCCGTAAATGGACAATTGTATCCCAGGGACTATTGGCAATATGCTTCGCATTGGTAGCTTTGTGCATTCCGTCAAGCAACTTTCTTGCACTCACACTAACGGCTTTTATGGTGGGAGCATTCATCTCCTCAACACACGACATTGCACTCGACGGCTTCTACATCATCTCACTGCCGCAAGAAAAGCAATCGTTCTTCTCGGGAATACGCAACACATTCTACCGCATAGCCGTGGTATTCAGCTCGGGCATATTGGTGATGCTTGCCGACCGCATTGCAAAGCATATCGGAGACACAACAACAGGCTGGAGCATCACATTTGCAACAACAGCTGCAATAATGGCACTCCTCTATCTCTACAACAGAAAAACGATGCCACATCCCTCCTCGGATGCTTCTCGCGGCACAAGCAACATAAAGAACATCTTCAGCAACTATGGCAAGATAATAAGCAGCTATTTCAAGAAACCCGGCATAGGCGCCACGCTTGCTTTTCTATTACTCTTTCGGCTACCCGAGGCACAGCTTGCAAAAATAGGCAAACTATTTCTTATGGACAGTGCCGAAAAAGGCGGTCTTGGGCTTGAGATGGGAGACATTGGCTTCATCAACGGCGTGATTGGCATAACAGGCCTCATCGCCGGCGGAATAATCGGTGGAATATGTATCTCGCGCAAAGGCCTGAAATACTGGCTGTGGCCAATGGTGGTGGCAATATCGCTACCCGATGCTGTTTATGTATATCTAAGTATGGCAATGCCTGAAAATCTCACCGTCATTGGCAGCTGCATCTTCATAGAACAGCTGGGCTACGGATTTGGATTCACAGCATACACACTGTATATGATATACTTTGCACAAGGGGAATACCCCACCGCACACTTTGCTCTATCGACAGCTTTTATGTCATTGGGAATGATGCTTCCCGGAATGTTCGCCGGCATATTGCAAGAGTGGATGGGCTACAGCAATTTCTTTCTGTGGATAATGCTATGCACTGCAGTAACATTTACTGTGTCGGCAATAATAAAAATAGAGCCCAATTTTGGAAAAAGACAAAAATAATCTATCTTTGCAAAGATATAAAAGAAGATATGATACTAATTGCTGATTGCGGTTCCACAAAAACCGACTGGACATTGTGTTGCGGAAGCGAAATCATTGCCACCGCAAGAACACAGGGGTTTAACCCCACTCACCAGGAGAGTGAGGAGATATACACCATTCTCAGCGCCGAGCTCACCGAGGAGTTTACCTCGCACAAACCTAATAAAATCTATTTCTATGGCGCCGGATGCGCCTATGAAATGGCTAACGAAAGGATGCGCAGCGCACTATACAAGATTTACCCGATAAAGGAAATCCACATAAACAGCGACCTGTTGGCGGCTGCACGTGCATTGTGCTGCCACGAAGAGGGCATCGCCTGCATACTTGGCACAGGCTCAAATTCGTGCCTTTTCGATGGCGAGAAGATTACCGACAACACCCCTGCACTGGGCTACATATTGGGCGATGAAGGCAGCGGTGCTCATCTTGGCCGTCAGTTGTTGAGCGACTGCATCAAGAAACAGCTTCCCAAAGACATCTGCGAGAAGTTCTTCAAGCAGTACAACCTCGACATTGCCACAATCCTTGAGAAGACCTACCACAGCTCACTCCCCAACAGATGGCTTGCAAGCTTCACGCCGTTCTTGAAAGAGAACAAGGAGAAGCCCGAAATCAAAATGCTGCTAAAGCACTGTTTCACGCAATTCTTCCAGCGCAACACAATGATTTACCGTCGTTCCTGGTTGCCCATACACATAATAGGCAGCGTGGGCGTGAACTTCAGCGAGGAAATCAAGGAGACTGCAGAGAGCCTTGGACTTTCAATAGGCAACATAGTTGATAGCCCAATGAGCGGGCTCATAGAGTACCACAAACAGAACAACTAATAACAAAAAACCAATAAATTATGAAAAGAATCATTATGACACTTACCGCGTGTCTCGTGGGCGCAATCGTTGCCACATCGTGCGGTAAAAGCGAAGGCAGTGCCAATGGCAGAAACTCAAAATCAGAGCTCGACACACTCTCATACATCGTAGGTATGGATGTTGCCAGCGGCATCGAGAACAATATGGTGAAGCAGTTTGATGTAGACTACAAAACACTCAAGAAGACCATCGAAAAGGCCTTGAACGGCAAGACTATTAAGGTTGAAGATGTTACCATCTCCAAGGAGAACATCAACGAGATTGGTCCCAAATATATGAACAACGAGTTCGGTGCACGCGTTATGGCCGCACAGAGCGACACCACCGGCAACACAAAAATCTATACCGATGAAAAAGAGCGCCAGATTATCTCGGCACTTTTGGGAGCCGACATCGCATTCAGCACCGAAAGATTGCAGTTCGAGGTTAATAAGGAGTCATTCCTCGCAGGTATTGACGACACACACGAGAACAAAGCCTTTATGACACAGGAGGAGGCTATGGAGTATGTCCAGAACTACTTTACTGTTACTTTGCCCGCCAACAACAAGCGCGACTCTGAGGCTTGGCTTCAGGAGGTTGCCAATGAGAAAGGCGTGCAGAAAACAGAATCGGGCATCGTCTACAAAATTGAGAATGAAGGCGACAGCCAGGTAAAAGCAACAAAGGACGAGGATGTTGTAAAGGTACTCTACACCGGCCGCACAAGAACAGGCAAGGTCTTCGACAGCAACCGCTGGAACGATATGCCCGCTGAGCGTCAGAGTATGATGGAGTCCTACCAGCCCGACCAGGCAGGCAAGGACAACCCCATTGAATTTGCCCTCAACCAGGTAATCAAGGGTTGGACCGAGGGTATGAAACTCATTGGCAAAGGTGGTAAAATCACACTCTGGATTCCTTCTGAACTTGCCTACGGCGAAAGAGGCACTGGCAGAGACATCGGCCCCAACGAGGCACTGCGTTTCGATGTTGAGCTTCTTGACGTAACAGTTAAGTAACACACATCACCAATAAAACCAAACAGCCACCCCGCAAAGGTGGCTGTTTTTTTATAACCTTATGCAAGGAATATCCACATTTATGGCACACCATTCCACCTAATTATAAAAAAAGAGCTATCTTTGCAAGAAGAATTTGACAAACAGACTGATGTTGTAAAAGAGATGCCCCGTGATAAGAGACAAGGGTATCATAAAAAGCAATATGATATGAAAGCATTTGTATTCACAGGACAGGGTGCACAATTCAGCGGAATGGGAAAAGAGCTGTATGAGAACAACCCTACTGCAAGAGAATATTTTGAGAAAGCCAACGAAATACTCGGCTTCCGCATTACAGATATTATGTTTAACGGCAGCGATGAGGAGTTGCGCCAAACAAAGGTTACACAGCCGGCGGTTTTTCTTCATTCAGTAATATCGGCCATCGCAAGAGGGGATGAGTTTCAACCCGATATGGTTGCAGGCCACTCGCTTGGAGAGTTCTCGGCACTTACAGCCGCAGGAGCCATCTCCTTTGAAGATGGGTTGAGACTGGTCTACAAGCGTGCGCTTGCAATGCAGGCCGCCTGCGAAAAGCAGCCCTCGACAATGGCAGCAGTGCTTGGTCTCAATGACAATGCCGTAGAAGAGATTTGCGACAAAGTGAGCAGGGAAGGCCACACTGTGGTTGCTGCAAACTTCAATTGCCCCGGGCAAGTGGTTATATCGGGCAGCATAGAAGGTGTAGAGAAAGCTTGCTTGCTCTTGAAGGAAGCCGGAGCCAAACGAGCGTTGCCGCTCAATGTGAGCGGAGCGTTCCATTCGCCACTGATGCAACCGGCCAAGGAGGAACTTGAAGCGGCAATAAATGCCACAACATTCAGCACACCACACTGCCCCGTCTACCAGAATGTCGATGCAAAACCACACACACAGCCACAAGAGATAAAGGAGAACCTCATAGCGCAACTGACAGCCCCCGTACGCTGGACCTCAACAATACAACAGATGATTGCCGACGGTGCCGATGAGTTTACCGAGTGTGGCCCGGGCAACGTACAACAGGGATTGATAAACAAGATTAAAAGTGCATTAAATAAAGAGTAACAAGATGTCAAGAATAATAATATACCAGCTTTTGCCACGTCTTTTTGGCAACAGCAACGCCAATTGTGTTGCCGGCGGCACCATAGAGCAGAACGGCTGCGGCAAGTTCAACGATATAACCCCCAAGGCCCTTCGCGCCATACGCAACCTGGGTGTTACACACGTGTGGTACACAGGTGTCATTGAACACACCACCCGCTCCAACTATTCCAAGTATGGTATTCCCACCGATCACCCTGCAATTGTGAAGGGTGAGGCCGGCTCGCCCTATGCCATCAAAGACTACTATGACATAGACCCCGATCTTGCAACCAATGTAGAGAAGCGTCGCGATGAGTTCAAAGCACTTGTAGAGCGCACTCACAAGGCAGGTATGAAGGTGATAATGGACTTTATCCCCAACCACGTGGCACGCCACTATCACAGCGACAACACCCCTGCCGGCACATTCCCCTTTGGCGAGCACGATGACAAAAACACATTCTTTGTTGGCCACAACAACTTCTACTATCTTGGCAACCAATCCTATGGCTGCAACCTCGACGCCAAGGATTGCGCCGATGAAGAGTACAGCGAAAGCCCGCTGCGCGCCACCGGCAACGACTGTTTCGGCTCTCCCGGCCGCAACGACTGGTATGACACCGTAAAGCTCAACTACGGCATAGACTACCGCACAGGCAACCGCCAGTTCTCTCCAGTGCCCAACACTTGGGTGAAGATGCTAAAGATACTCAAATACTGGGCTTCGCAGGGCGTAGACGGCTTCCGTTGCGATATGGTGGAGATGACCCCAGTAGAATTCTGGAGCTGGGCAGTACCCAAAATCAAGGAGGAGTTCCCTGGAATAATCTTCATTGGAGAGATATATCAGCCACATATCTACCGTTCTTTCATCAGAGAGGGACATTTCGACTACCTCTATGACAAGGTTGGTCTTTACGACTGCCTGCGCGCTGTTATGAACGGCCAGACATCGGCCAATGAGATAAGCAACACACTGCACAGCACAGCAGATATCCGCGAGAATATGCTAACTTTCCTCGAGAACCACGATGAGCTGCGCATTGCTTCGGACTTTTTTGCAGCAAATGCCCAGCGTGCATTGGCAGCCCTCATTATGTCGGCCACGATTGGTTCACAGCCATTTATGTTCTATGCCGGACAAGAGCTTGGAGAACGCGGTATGGACAAAGAAGGATACAGTGGCGTAGATGGACGCACCACAATTTTCGACTACTGGAGCGTAGACACCCTGCGCCGTTGGAAAGGAAACGGCGATTACAATGGCGAACAGCTCACTCAAGAGGAGAAGGCGCTACAGAGTTTCTATGCCCGCCTGCTCAACCTGTGCAACAGCGAGGCCGCACTCGACAACGGTAGCTTCTATAGCCTGCAGTATGCCAACCCTCACAGCAACCAATACGACAGCAACCACATCTACTCCTTCCTTCGCGGAACCGAGAAAGAACTGCTGCTCATTGTAACCAATTTCAGCAACAACAGCCAAGAGTGCGCTGTAACAATCCCAGAAGAGGCATTTGCCTACTATGGCATAGCCTATAACAACAGCACACACAAGGCAACGGAACTGCTTAGCGGCGAAAAAATGGAGCTACCATTGAACCCTTGCGACAAAGCTGTTGTTACTGTACCGGCCAACAGTGGCATAATAATAAAGTTCAGCATTTGAAAAGATGAAAAAAACAATTTCGGCACTAATACTTCTGCTTGCCTGCATCACGGCAAGCGCACAGGTGGTACTCGACAATGCCACAATTGAAGATATTGTAAAGAACGAGCGCAATTATTTCAATGACATAACCGAGATATACAGGAACGATGACCCACTGCTGCGCATCGATGACATAGCACTTGTATATTACGGTCAGGCATTCCTGCCGCAATACAAACCAGGCAGCGACGAGAATGAGAAAGAGCTGAAGAAACTGTTTGATGAGAACAAACATCAACAGGTCTATGAACTTGCCAAAAACGTGCTCACCTACAACCCGGTGAGCCTCAATGCACTGTTCTGCATATACATTGCATCAAAGGAGCTCGACAAGAGCGAAGATGAGTGCGCGTCATACTTAAAGAAGTATAACGGCATCATTGATATGATATGCTATTATGGCGACGGCAAGAGCAGCGACACAGCCTTCCGCATCATAACCCCCGAAGACCAGGACTACATCATATATGGCAAGCTGCAGATAGAGCAAGTGCTGTCGCAGAAACTCGACACTGAGACACTGTGTAACATAGTATCTGTTATGCCCACCAAGCAGTTCCAGGCACGAAGAGTCTATTTCGACCTAAGCCTCTTCCTCTCCCAGGCTTCAAGAGAATAATCCCCCTATGAGAGCCATTCTTGTTGCACTGCTACTGTTTCTTCAGCCACTTGCCTTGCCGGGTGGCGAAGCCTCGGCACAGCCTGTCAGCAGCCAACAGGAGACAATCACAAACACCCTGCACAATGCCATTGACGAGCTCGCCACAGAGCTAAGGCAAAACAGTCTCAACCTGCCAGGCGTGCAGAGCAACTACATAGTGCGCAGCGAACGCAGCAATGCCACAAGAAACGGCAGCACCCTGCCCAAATACACCGGCTACTGCAACAGCACCCCGGCCTCAATGCAGGCAGGCAGCGAAACACGCCACGCAATAGCGCAGTCGCGCCACAGAATAACCTACTACATCTATGCCCTTCGGCATATAATAATTTAGCGGTAAATATCATTCAGCAAAAAGCCGGAGAGTTCTATCTGGATACTCTTCGGCCCATTAGCGTGTGCACACAAAAGCACACACCACAGCAAAAAAACGATATTAATGATTTAAAACCGCAAGTTATGAAAAATAGAATAGATGAAAACACACTCCAGAACAATGGAATAACAACAAAGACAACATTCAACCTCAAAGGGCTCATCATTGCAGCCCTGTCGGCAAGCATAATGGCCGGCACAGCATTCATCAGCAACGAAAACGAAGCCAAGATGCCCATAGCAATGCTTGCCTTTGTGCTTATGGTCATAGGCCTTGCATTAATGATGAAAAGCAACACATTCCTCATATACGCAGCCACCGGCGAACGACTGAAAGAGTATACACTCTTCTATCAGAACAACCAAAAAGAGGTAGCCTTTGAACTGCTGCAGAGAGGAGACCTCGCCGGCGCCATTACACTCGCAAAGGAGAACAGCAACGGAGCAATAAAAGCAGAGCTGCACACCACTCCATCACACAGCATTGCCATTTACCGCCTCTACAAATTCGTTCCCTACCTCTATGAACCCATTGGTGAATATATAGTAATAAAGAAGTAGAACACAGCATTAATATTAACCGTACATTATCCCAAGAGGGTGGCTCCCCAAAGCCACCCTCTTGCATATAATAATGCGACATTAGGTTAAACGAACATTATACATTTCCCGCCATAGGTAATCCGAGCAAGAATAGAAAGACATAGTATTTTTTTGTATTATTCTGCAAAAAAATACTATGCCAAAGGTCTTTTTCAACACAAATACAACATCTATTTTTGCAGTAAATTATACAATACAGCAATTTAGAAGCTGTTTAAAATTATATCGCCAAGTTTTTTATAGAGCAAGAATAGAATGTTTATTTATTTTTAAAGGGCGCATAGCGGGCTATGTAACCGCAAAAAAGAAAGAAACAGGCATTATTGAACATAAAAAACGGCGAA
>JAEIGA010019494.1_pt1 | contig 10345 bp, 13 predicted proteins | sample 9270691 | NCBI WGS metagenome assembly JAEIGA01 (sample SAMN17057246, study PRJNA624740) | gut metagenome | biome: biome; isolation source: fecal sample | host: Bos grunniens | place: China: Xizang | collected 2019
ATGCAAACAAACAACTTTTACAAAACGAATTATAGCACGTTTGAGGGGTATTTAACATAGGGTAATTCAAAAATATTTCCTCAAATCGCAAAATAAGAGGACAAATCAAAAGAAACTGGAATTTACTTTTTCATTTGACCGTCAAGATATTTCGAGCGATAGCAGCCTGTTTTTTCAATAAAAAAAGGGAACTAGACGAATCCAGTTCCCATATGTAAACTACTCTCCAGAGGTAAGTATACCACAGTAGGGTTGGGTTATACTTCCGCAAGTTTATGAGGTCTCAATGTAAGGTCGTGATCTAATCATTAATATTTTTTTATTTTGTTTTCTGTTTCTAAAAATACATAAATCATAAATTTACGCCTCTATTCAGTTGTCTACGGTGGCTCCCATGCTTATCTCTGGATTGTATTTACATCCAGAGTGAACTTGTACAGGAGTTACTTGCGTCTGTCGCTGCTCGATGAACGCAACGAACACGGTAATAATAACCACTCGCAACACTAATAGTCTTACCTGTAGTCACAAGTAAGGCATTGGAATTCGTAGCTGTCCATGATGTTACACGGGCCCAACTTCCATTCACTTTACGTTCCACAATCACATTGACAGATACCTGACAATACTTGGCAGCCGATGTTTTACCACCTGCACCTATCTTTCCACCGCCCGCATCATTAATAATTGATGTGCCACTTGATAAGTATACACCCCATGTCTGGGATTCCATATCACCAATTAATGCATCTTCTGTAAAGAGAGACTCATATGTAACATCTTCTTCTGTTTCTTTCGCATTTGCTTCCATATCAACTGTAAAAAGACTAGTTGTACATAAAACAATTGCTAATAATATCATCGTTAGTTTCTTTTTCATTCGTGTAGACCTCCATTTTTATAAGGACACACGAACTTTTAAAATCTCACGTCTTTTTGTTATAAATTAAAAATATAGATTTTCTACAATCTTGTCTATCTCTGTCTTTTCTAAATTATTAATTTCTAAAAAATAGTACACATTTTGATATTCAAAACTTACCTTATATCGACTTAATTGGTTATCTTCAATTGAATATTTCTTAACGCTAATCGTAACATCATTAACAACTTGCTCAAATTCATCAATCAGATCATCCTCTACATCGTGACCAATAGAGCCTGTCCGAAAATTTGGATATATGGAATATATAATAGTTTCCTCATTGCTTCCCACATAACACATATCTGCATCATTAGTGCCTTCTGTGATAAATAATTCTTTAAAAACCATTCCATCTGGCAAGTAATCTAGAGTAACTGGCAAAAATCCAAACTCTTCCTCAATCTTGTCATACGCTTCACCTTCAGTCACCACATCAGGTTCTTTGATGCGGTCATCATCCGTATCGATATTTGTCTGTTCTCTATCACCTATGTTCCAGCCGAACTTCTCAAACACTCTCTTCGGTCCACCGATACTTGTCACACCAACTGCCAACGCACAGACTACTGCTGCAGCCAGAACAAGAAGCTTATTCCATTTACGTCTTTTCTTATAAACCATTCCAAGGCGAATCAATTCCTTCTCATCATCAGAAAGACGGGATTTTTCTGCCTCTTTCGCATGGATTTGTTCAAACAAGCCGTCACGGAGTCCCTCCGGCGCTTTCCACTCTCTCATAACAGGGTCGTTATTGATTTTCTCCAAAACGCCTTCGATTTCCTCCATTTCTTTGTCCATTTCTCTTTGAATAAATTCTTTCCACTTCTTGTCATCCATAGTTGACACTCCTTTTTTGTTTGCTATTTTTGCTTTTCCTTGACCTTTCTTGGAATACTGTTTAATATAATAAACTAGAAGCCAAAAAATTGGAGGAAAATTATGAAACGTATTATCTTAACCGGCGGTGGTACCGCAGGTCATGTTACACCAAATATTGCTCTACTGCCAGGTCTGAAGGAACTCGGATATGATATACATTATATCGGTTCTTATAACGGCATCGAGAAGGAACTAATTGAACAATTCGACATTCCTTACCACGGGATTTCATCCGGTAAACTGCGTCGCTATTTCAGTATGCAGAACTTTACTGATCCATTCCGCGTATTGAAAGGCTTTGGCGAAGCAAAGAAAATTATTAAATCCTTAAAACCAGATGTTATCTTTTCCAAAGGAGGATTTGTATCCGTTCCTGTTGTTGTGGCCGGAAAGCAATGTCATGTACCTACCATTATTCATGAGTCTGATATGACTCCGGGACTTGCGAACAAATTGTCCATTCCATCTGCATCCAAAGTATGCTGTAATTTCCCAGAAACTTTGGAACACCTGCCAAAAGACAAGGCAGTGCTTACAGGTTCCCCAATCCGTCAGGAATTACTGACCGGTGACCCGGAAGCAGCATTAAAATTCTGCGGTTTGAAACCAGGAAAACCTGTGATTTTAATTGTTGGCGGAAGCCTTGGCTCTGTCGTTGTGAATAACGCAGTACGCGCCATTCTTCCGGAGCTTTTGAAAGACTTCCATATTGTTCACCTTTGCGGCAAGGGAAAAGCAGATGACTCCCTAAAAGACCTCGAAGGTTATGTTCAATTTGAATATATTAAGGAAGAGTTGAAGGATTTATTTGCTCTGTCGGATATTGTAATCTCAAGAGCCGGTGCCAATGCAATCTGCGAAATCCTGGCACTGCATAAACCGAATCTTCTCATTCCACTGTCTGCCAAGGCAAGCCGTGGCGACCAGATTTTAAATGCACGCTCATTTGAGCGTCAAGGTTTTAGTATCGTATTAGAAGAGGAAGAATTAAACAATACATCCCTTCTAAGTGCCATCCAAAAACTTTATCAAGAGAAAGATGCTTACATAGAAGCCATGAAACACTCGTCTCAGCAGGATTCTATCAGTACCATACTTGGTCTGATTCAAGAAGCATCAAAATAATGGCATTTCAAAGAGTTTGCTCAATGACGAGCAGGCTCTTTTTTTCTGCCCATAGCCTCATCATACTGGTCTTGGAAATTCTGACGTATCCATTGCTTCGCACGGTACAGCCTGCTTGAGATAACATCCTTGGCCACACCTTCTTCTCTGGCAATCTCTTCTTGCGGTATCTCCAAATAGTAAACCCGTAAAACAACATCATGCCAGCGAGGATTCTTTTTATACAAAGCATCCATAATATTAGATGCCAGCCTCCAAGCAATTTCTTTTTCTTCCTTGCGGATAAGAATCTCTTCCAGACTCTCAATCATGAGTTCTTCATAATAGTCCTCAATATTGCCCTCTTTGGCAATCTTATTGTCACGAGTCCAGTTGTAGGTCATATTTCGAATGGTACGCCCCAAATACGCACGTACGGTTTCTAAGTTGACTTCTTCTATATGAAGATAAAAATTGTAAAATGCTTTCTGCGTAATCTCAACCGCAGCTTGTTCATGAAGCGTATAATACAACGCTACTTTGTACATATCATGTAAGTTCTCACGATAAATTCGTTCGAACACTACATTTATCTTTTCCCGGTTCACTTCTATTCCTCATTCATTCCTGACAGAATCTCTGCCTTTACTTCTTCTGTTAAGTTTCCTTGCTTCCACCCAATATTCACGTCGTCGTCTTTATAGCGTGGTATCAAATGTATATGAAAATGAAATACTGTCTGACCTGCTGCTTCCCCATTGTTCTGAACTACATTGTAGCCATCACACCCGAGAATGCCTGTCATCTTAGTAATCACCTTCTTAGCAACAATCAAAGCCTTTGCCGCCAGCTCATCTGAAAGTTCATATAGATTCGCATAATGCTCTTTCGGAAGAATCAATGCATGGCCTTTTGAAGCCGGCTCAATGTCAAGAATAACTCTGAAATCATTGTCTTCGTAAATCGTTGCAGAAGGAATATCCCCTGCTGCGATTTTGCAAAAAATACAATTGTCCTGTCTCATTTGTTTTCCCTACCTTTTCCTTATATTACTGGTCGACTTTTGTCGAACAAATATATTTGAATCAAGTGTTCCCGAATGCTACACTTTATCTGAAAATATAGCACACAAAGGAGTAAACCTATGGAACATCTACTTAACAAATTTGCACACGAACTTAGAAATCCGCTTACTACTTTATATAGTACCGTTCAATTAATCGAATTTCAACATCCAGAAGTGAAAAACTTCAAATATTGGTCAAATCTTAATAGCGATATCGAATATATGGAGCAACTTGTAGCACAATTTTCCGATTTTGCAAAATCTGAGAAGCTGGAAAAGAGCACATTTTCACTCCTCGCCCTGTTGGAGCAGGTCTCTCTTTCCTTTGCAGCCCTCATCGCTCATTCGGATGTAGACTTTGCTTGCAAGATTGATCCTTCTATTCATCAGATTATCGGAGATAAAACCAAATTACAAGAAGTATTTTTAAATCTTTTAAAAAATGCTTATGACGCTGCCCTGCCAAATCACACCATCCGTATGGAAGCCACTCTGAAAGACAAAAATGTTGTCATTCAAATTCGCGATACCGGTTGTGGAATCCCTCCGGAGCATCTTGCTACCATCTTTCAGCCTTTCGTTACATATAAAAAAGATGGCACCGGACTGGGCTTAAGCATTTGCGAGCAGATTGTAAATGCACACGGTGGTACAATTGCCGTGGAATCTACCTTAGGCGAAGGAACCTGCTTCACGGTAATATTATAGGAAATTTTTTACATTTTTACAAGCCCTGCTCCTCATATCCCATGCGTCTTCGCCTTGCCCGTTCCAACAGTTTGCGCACGGGCTCCCACAAGTCATTCCTTTCTTCCACGCAGCTCTCCTCCAGTCGCAGATTTTCCATCTGTTCCGTGTAATCCATTACCGGAGCTGCCGCTTTTTCCGGCTCGGGATTCTCCTGAGGCACAAGGGTCTGCATAATCTCCTCAATACTATAATTTTCCTCCATGGTCATCTTATGTAGGGTATATGCGAAATGCACCCCCTCCTCATCCTTATAATCCACTTGCTTTACAAAGAACTCTGTCAACCGGTGAAACATGTCTCTGGCATCCTCCTCGCAAGGCGGATAATAGCAGAAATGATAGCCCTCTGAATCACAGAAAATGTATTCCGGATCCAGCAAAATGCAGTTGGCATCCAACATATATTTCCGAAGGACGCGTATCAATTTTAACAGACTTTCCACCAACCGTTTCATTTCTTCATAGTTTAAATACATTTTCTCATAAAGGGTTTTAAATGCAGTCTTTCCGCTAATGTTATAGTGGTACTGCATTTGGTTATCAATATTTCGAATATCTACATATAGAAGCCCTATTACGTGACATTCTGTTAGCATAAAGCTTTGATAATCCTCCGGATCCCCTTCCTTTCCTTCTAATATAAGGTATGCTTGTTTTAAATCATTTTTATAATATGTTTTCATTCTTTTTTCCCTTTCCCTTCTCCAATTTTTATCAGCTTACGCACACTTCGAATATAATCCTCCGGCTCTGTCCGATTGACGGAGCATTCGATTCCAAGTGACATCATGCTCTTTTTTGCATTGCAGATAACGGTTATCGTCTCTTTCTGCAATCCCACCTTCTTTTCCAACTGTTCAAATAACAAAAGTCTCTCTTTTAATCGTGTATCAAAATACGCTTCTAATTCTTCTTCCTGTACCTCTTCCAAACCGGCACCATAGGCCGCTGTCTCATGGGCTGCCCCCAGCAAAATGTTTTTGTCATGGTAGTAAAAAAGCACATGAAGCAACACCCCGAACACAAGCAATATCAGCGGGAATACATACGCAAGCTCTATGGTGAGACTTCCTCGCAACTTCATTTTCACCCAAACATCACCCCCAGATATGCAATGGTTAAAAATGGGACAAACGGTAGCGTCGCATTTCGATTCCATTTGCGCACCCACAGATAGAACACTGCAAATATAACTGCCAAAAGTGATGCCGTAAACAATAGTTGCAGCACACGAAAGATACCCAATTGTATTCCCAGCAGCAAGATGAGCCAACTGTCCCCATATCCAATAGCCTCTTTGGTCACTGTACTAACCACGAATAACATAATTCCAAGAGCTCCGCCGGCCAGCCGATACCAAATCGTAATATCCTTACAATATATGGCGAAAATCGTAACTCCTGCACTCATAATAAACAAAAGACTCATGGGAATTTCCCGTTCTCTCCAATCGATTACGCTTGCCACTGCCAGTAGAATAAATACGAACCAATTTGCTACCTGACACATTTTGAACAACCTCCCAATCCGTACACTTCATCCAAAGGTACTGCATAAATATTTCTTTTGACCTTGCTGCAATCCAAGGAGGTATGATACCGATTTCCATACTCTGTAATAAACACCCTGCCTGCAGTTACCACATCCTCTCCACAAGACTCGCAAGGGTAGTACTTTGCTCCGGACTCATTGCGCAAATGCTCTAACTCCGAGACGGACACCGCCTGAATGGACAATTCCAAATAAGTGCAATTCATACTTTTATGATAGACAAGACCATAGTCTGTCACGTACACAACCTCCTGTGTTTCTGAGCCTTCTGCACCTTTCGCATATCCGGTCCACCCTTTTACACGCAGGGTTTCCTCACGGGAAATGGCCGGAATCTGAAACATCAGTATGGGGATGTCTAATTGATACTTCACAGACAAATCGATGACCGCCGTATTCCAATTAGATACGGATTTCCTGCAGTCGATTCCCTTCGAACCGCCTGAAATGATACTTTTATCCAGCTTCTCTGCCCCGATATTTTTTATCACATGCTGCTCAATACCATAGGTCGATATCATGGGAGAGCTATAGGCCTGCTGCGCTATCTCTTTGCCTACACTATAAATTGCATTTCGCACCGTAGTTTGCACGCACATGGCTTCCAGCAAATACACCAGACACAGCATGGCAAAGAAGAAGATAGGAACCGCCATTGCAGCCTCCAACGTAATGCTTCCTTTAGAGGTGAATGGAGATGTCCTTTCGTGAATTGCTAAAAGAGAGTCTTTCTCCTTTCTGGTACGTAATTTCTTTATTAAAATGTAGGGTTGACATAATTTTTTTATATTGGGAAGAAAGGACATCTCCACTCACCTCTTTTCTTATTTAATGATATTCATACGTTGTGGTAAAAGAATCGCTTTGTATTTCCACCTTTGTCATACATTGGTCCGTTTTGATATGTAAATTGGTCTCTATCAAATCCAAACAACGCATGCTAAGCGTTTCTTTTGTTTCTAATAAAAATAATCCTTTTAAGTAATCCTCATAGGCCAGTCCACTCCCTGTATCCTTCTCATTTGCTATCTCATTTTCCGTTCCCAAAGCGGCCAGATTAGAAAGCTGTAGCTGCCAACTGTCACTGCTTTTTACCAGTGGCACTTTTTTGCCCTTTAATAATGCCCTCATATCCACGATGCTCTCCCCATATGACCATGCAAATAATATGGCATGCTTGACCACCTCTGTTACGGCGGGCAAGGAAATGAGACTACAGAGGGTAAGGGCCATCGCTTCTGCCTCTGCCTGCTTTGCAGAATCCGTCAACAAATATGTATAGTTCGAAACCGTCCGAATATTCATAATTTTCTTACAAACTGCCTCCAAATTTTCCTGGTCCCTTGCCTGACCACCAAGAAGATACTCCTGTTCATACAGTAAGGGGGCCTGCCTTTCTCCATCCGTCACATTGGAAAAATGTTCAAATAGATAGGCGATAAAAAATAATCTGTCCCCAGTTCCATTTTGCATTTCTTGTGCAAAGCTTCCCTTTTGGAGTGCACGATGGGATGGCAGGGTTTCCGGTGTAATGCTTCGATTGGACAACTGCTCTTGATTGGATACCAGAAGTGACAATAAGGGTTTGTTTTTTAGATTCTTCACGGATTCAATTGGGTTATCTTCTTTCGGAAGCTGGGCATTTTCCTGTTCTAACAGACCTTTTAGTTCCAGAGAATTGCTGAATTCCTTTTCATCCAATTTATCCTTATCACCCTGAGACCAATCATTACCCAAGCCGTCTGCCGAGAAGTCATTTTCTGTACCACCGCCCATGTCCTCCATACCCAGCCAATCCTTCATATACCGGACTGCCTGCTCATAAAATGGCGCTCCGTCATAATCGGTGAGAAGCTGGATTTGCTTAATCGTATGTTTCGTATTTCTTGCGCCGTAGTAGGCCATCCGGTTATTCAATACATCCTCGGTACATCCAAGTCTCGCAAAGATTTCATACTGGTTTAACAGGTCCGGATGATACTCTGCGAAGGTGCTTTCCAGCGCCATCAGAATATCCGCCCGCCTGCGATTTTTGGCAATCTGGTGGGAGGCGCTCTGAATCAATGCGCCAACCACCGAAAGCATTAGAATAAACAGCAGGGCCATAAAGGCTGTAATTTCTCCTTTAAATACCGAGCCCCTGACTTGTGATTTTCTCAAAAATATCACCTACCAATTCTGTTAATTGGGTTTTAAATATGGCAACTAAAGCAATTAATACCACCAAGATTAAAATTGCTTCCACTACCACTGAGCCTTTCACTTTTCTTTTCATTTTTTGTTTCCTCCTTAGTTTTATAGTTGCATCGTGAGAAATGCAGGAACCATGACTATAACCAGCACGACCATAAGCATACCCATCATTGGCATTAGTAGCTTAGTCCCTGCTTCCTCGCCCAAGCGTTTCGCTGCGCTTTTGCGATTCTCAAAGGACTGGATTGCTTCCATACGGAGAATGTCTGAGACCCCTTTGCTTCCCTTTCTTAAGTTTTGTGCCAGCATTGCGCCAAACTTAAGGTAAATGGTGACACCGCAGCGTTTCCCAAATTTCTCATAAGCCTCTCCTTCAGAAACGCCACCTTGCATCTCCCGATAGGTAAGAAGCATTTCTTCATAGACCGTCTGTTTTCCGGTCTGTTCCCTCTGAAGCTCATAGTTTTGCACGATTTTCTCCCATGCATTTTTCACTGTAGTTCCGGTATCCAGCAGCATGGTAAACTTGCTTATCATGCCGGGATATTCCCTTATTAATTCCTCTCTCCTGCGTTTTTCTTTCTGCTTCACTTTTTCCCTGTCTCGATAGACCAGATAGACCGCACTTACGCTTCCAATTAACAGAATGTAATACCAGCGATATTCTTTTTTTACCTTCCAGGTGAGCTGTTTCCCCTTCAGCTTCTGAGGTAGTCGAAAGCCTTTTTCCTCTCTGGTTGTCGCTTCCCTCTCCTCCACCTCCTGTTTCACTTCGTAAAGAAACTGCTCCGTACCCTCTCTGGTTGGCGCAAACACCATCATGTTTCTCACATAAGCGGTTTGCTCCTCCCCATAGGAAATGGTGCCTCGAAGCCTTACCAAAGTCCCCCCATCCGTGACCTTGTCCTCTCGTAGCTCTCCCTCAATACTCATGACCTCATAGGTATCCAAATCCCACTGAATATTGACCGGATAATCTTCCAGAGTGGTAACCAGGTTTAGGTCGGACTCAATGCGATTAAAACTTTTATTTTTGCACAAAACCACGTTGTCCAATTCATCCATAACCTTTTGAAAAAGCTGCTGCACCTCTTCTTTTGTGTATCTTCGCTCCTCAACCTCAAGCTGAAGCTTTTGTTTTTCATCCTCATCCTCAATAATCAATTCGTACTCCTGCGTCTTACTCCCATCCCCGTATTCATTTCTGGTAACAAAGGTTTCGCTATCTTTTGGAAGCAGTTCCGCCACCAAAACCACAAGGGTTAAAAGCAGAGTCATTACAATAATCTTTTTCACATGCTTCATATTTACACCTCGATTTCCACAATGCGCCTGCCCATCTCATAAGCTACCAGATAGACAAGAAGACAAATGCTCATAATGATTACGCCGACGAGATTTCCATATAGCACATCCAGAAATTCAGGAAAGCTGATTTTCATATACAGCACCATCCCCAAGGGAATCATGGTCATAATCTTAAGCTCCAACTTTTTCCCGGATACCAGAGTTGTAATCTCTCGCTCCACATCGATTTTCTCACCCATCTGCCGAACCGCGTTTCGAATAATTTCCATGGTGTCTCCTCCGCTTCGCTTCGCCATGTTAAACACGGTCACAAAGGTTTGCACATCCTCATCTCCGCTTCGTCCCGCAAAATCCTGTAACACCGTTTCCACGGATACATTCATCTGCAGCTGCCGAATCATGTAAGAAAACTCCCGCAAAATCATATCATCCTTCTTGTAGATTCCTTTCAAATCCTTGATGGTCTCCCGCATGGCATTTTCTACGGAATAACCAACGTTTAATGCTGCTGAGAGAGACTGAATTGCCTCTTTAAACTGCAGCCGAAACTTGGACTGTTTCTTTTTTACC
>JAEIGA010019495.1_pt1 | contig 10344 bp, 16 predicted proteins | sample 9270691 | NCBI WGS metagenome assembly JAEIGA01 (sample SAMN17057246, study PRJNA624740) | gut metagenome | biome: biome; isolation source: fecal sample | host: Bos grunniens | place: China: Xizang | collected 2019
GGTAAACTGCAGCATACATATATCTTTGTAGAAAAACCATATATAAATGAATATGGAGATGAAGTAGCAGACAGTATTGACTTGAACCCTTGTGACTACAAGCTTGATACTGCTCAGATAGACAACTTTGATGATCTCTTTATTGACGAACAGGAGGGACTGCCGATATATGGATAAAAATCAACTTAAGAAAATACATGATATAGCCTTTAACTTCAATGATGGTTATTATCATGTATCTAAAGACATATCCGACTTCCCCGGCGCATGGTGTATTATCTCCTGGTCAATGCGTGGCCCCGGTAAGACAACCGGCGCTATGGCCTTAATGCTGGCCTCCGGTTTCAAGTTTCTTTACATGAAGCGTACAAAGGATGATGTAGAGCTGCTATGTTCCGGTAAAGCAGCAGGCGGCCTTGACACGGATGACATAAACCCGTTTTCGCCTATAAACCGCATGGCCGGGACAAACATAAAGCCTTGTATGATAGACCGCAAACACGCCTTTGCAGGTTTCTATGAGTGTAACTCAGACGGCAACCCTACAGGCGCGCCGCTCGGTTACATCCTGGCCTTTAACGGCGTAAAGAGCTTTAAGGGTATGAACTTTGATTTTTGCGACTTCATCATATTTGATGAGTTTATACCGCAGATAGGTGAAAGAACATCTGCAGGCCTGAAGGAAGGCGAGCTTGTCCTGCAGTTTTACATGACGGCCCTGCGTGACCGCGTACAGCGAGGCGAAAATGAAATAAAGCTGCTGCTCTTCGCCAACGCGGAAGAGGTAGCAACACCTATAACCCGAACACTTGAAGTGATGGATAATATTATAGAGCTGACATACTCAGACAATACCCGGATGTACCTTGAAGACCGCGGCATACTTCTGCATCACATTAAAGCATCTGAAGTAAAAGCCGGTAATTATGAAACAACCGGGATACATAAAGCAATGTCAGGTACGGCATGGGGGCGTAAGACATTTGAAGGTGAGTTTACCGGCAATGACTTTTCAAAGGTTAAGAAAGTAAACCTAGCAGGCTACAAGCCCCTATGCGCTTATTTTTATGAAAATAAATATGTATACCTTTATTTAAACAGCGCAGGCGAATATTACTTGACCTACTCAAAGCAGAAGGTGTCTGAAGTATATGATCTGAACATTGAAGGTGAGGCGCAGCTCTTTTATTATGATTATGTATGTGACCTGCGCGTAGCTATTATGGACGGCCTGCTGTATTGCGAGAAGTACACAATGTATGACCTGATAACAAACTATAAAAAATATTTCAAAAAATTCTAAAATTTTAGAAAATCGCTTGATTTTTAGTAAAATGTATGTTATTGTAGTATTGTAATCAGGCGGCCTTACGCAGGAGGTACACAATATGGGTAAGAATATTACAAGACTTTATGATTTAAGGAATGACCTTGAGGCTGCAAAGTATGAAAAGGTTAAGCATTGTGAAGCTTATAAACACCCGACTGATAATCATTATTATGTTGATTTAGCGCAGGGCGGCAACAAAATGGTAAGACATGTAACTGAAGTTATAAACTTTTAAGGAGGTATAACCATGTCAGATGAACTTCAAAAAGTATACAACCGCCTTTTAGCAGAAAAGGCCGACTGTATCAAGAACCGCGATTTTGTCACAGATCCACTCAGCATTGAATATGCAATGCTGACCGGGCGTATAATGGGCCTTACAGAGGCCCTGATAGCCCTTCAGGAATACGGCGCATATACGCAGGAGGGATAAGATGAAAATCTATTACATAATAGGTACAGACCCGGAAACCAAAAAGAGCATACCATTTACAAAGTGGAAGCGTCTTGAAGATGCGCAGCATCTTTGTGATGATATGAACATGATAGAGTGTAACGGCTGGATATACAGCATTATGGAAAGAGAAGAGGAAGACCATGACACAATATGAACTTGAAATCTTAATGAAGATAATAATGGGCCTTGTCGCCCTGGCGCTGTTCGGCATAGTTTGCTATGTCTTCGGTAAATCAAAAGCGGAGATATTCCCGGATGAACATGAAGATGTAGAAGCCGCTTTATCAGAAGCTCATGAAAAGGGCTTTGAAGAAGGGTACGAAGCTGCACTGCAGCAGATAATAAAGAAGTACAGTAAAGAAAGGATGTACACAGATGAAGAAAAGTAACACAGAAGCAAAGAAGTCAGTTGTTAAGAAGGTTGAAGTTGTCCGCGCAACAGAATTCAAGAGCGGCGATGTAGGCTTTGACCTTAAGGTGGATGATGCCGTAACTATCTACGGCATGATTTACAAGGAAGTAACATCAAAGGGCAAAGACTATCAGATCATCAACTTCCCGCAGCGCAAAGGCTCGGATGACAACTACTACAACCATGTATGGTTTTTCATTGATGATGACCTGAAGGCTGACATTATTAAGCAGCTTGAGGAGAAGGTTGAAGAGTGAACACCGCGCAGCGAACCATCACTATTATATACAGCTCAGATGTCAATACCGGGCTGGAGGGCGTGAAGGTGATCAGAACCACCGCCGGAGGCCGTGAGCTTGTACTGCATGAAAGTACAATATCGGCCTGTATACCTGAACATGTCATAAAGCTGTATTTTCCTAATTCCAACTTTGATGTTATTGACACGCGCGAGTAAAGAGGTTATAATAGCAATATAGCAACTTGAGTGCTTTTTGTTGTTCATATTGTGTTCCTCTTTTGAAAATGCGAGCGGAACTTGCAAGGGCCGCGTTAAATCCAAAACTTGCACACTTTGGACAAGGTACAAGCTCACTGAAAAGTGGGCTTGTATCTTTTTTCATTATGTGATATACTCACCTTGTAACATGTTACACTGCTGACTGTATGCAGCGCTTACCATTTCATCACCTCTTTTGGTAATTAGAACATACAGAGGCTTGTCCCCTAACAGGACACAAGGCCTTATTAGGCCTGCTTCTATATGATGTTTTTCTCATGGGGTACAAGCTCGGCAACGGAAGCCGGGCTTGTATCCTTTTTATATTATGTTGTTTTTTAACAAACTTTGTGATATATTTAACATATAATTAAAACGGAGGTTTTTATTATGGAAGTACAAGCTATTATAGATCTAATCACGAATACAGGCCTGGATGTTGTCATTATAGTCATGCTGTACAACCTTCTGACGAAAGATACAGAAGGCATCAAAACATCCATTGACAAGCTTACAGAAGCTATAATTGAAATGAAGGGCTACATAATACACAATGAACGAGGTGACGCGGATGACTGAGTATCAGAAGTATTTTACTACAAAATCTAAAGGCGGATACTCAAACTGCCTTGACCGCGGCTCAGGAAACACGCTGCCGAATTGTGTAGGCTGGGCCTGGGGCTGCTTCTATTATTTACACGGACAGAAAAAAGACATGTCAAAAAGACCGAAGGCGGATGCTAACGGCATCTATGAGGCCTGCAAAAAGACCGGTTCAGGCTTTTGGGTATCAAAGGAAATAAAAGAGAATTCAATAGCCTGTTTTAATATCGGTACAAACGGGCATGTTATATATGTACATTTTAAGATGCCTAACGGATATTGGCTGTGTTCTGAAAGCAACTACTCCGGAACAATAGCAAACGGCAAATATGTACGCTATATTCTGACAACGAACCCTAAAGTAGCTTACAAGAACTACCAGGGATGTGTCTATGATTTTACATAAAGAAGGTGACATAAATGACAATAACATACTGGACTAACTTCTCTAAGAGAATAAACTCCACTAAGCAGCCGACAGGTGGTACTAATATTACAGTGGTGCTGAAGACACCCTGCAGCGTTGACAAGCCGGTGTTTATTCTCAATGGTATATCAGATAGCATTAACTACATAAAGTGGGGGAGCCGCTATTACTATGTAACTGAAGTTACATGGCTGACTAATGATAATATTCAGGTGTCTTGTGATCTGGACCGAATGGCAACATATAAAGAAAATATAAAATCAACTTCGGCCTATGTATCTTATGCGACATCATCATATAATCAATGGATACCTGACACACGGCTCACAATGTCAAGTGATATTGTAGTAACACGGCAGGCTGCAATAAGTGGTGTATCCGCTACAGCCCCCTCAATGGTATTACTGACAGCAGGTAAAGATATGGCAGCAGGTGATAGTGATAAATCACTTGTAGGCTTTGCAACTGCTTATGGCATATCGGCAACAAATGCTAAAAACTTATCTGATATGTTTTATGATACTGACCTTTTAGCTGAGATAGGCAAAGTATTTACAAACCCTTATGAAAGTGTAATATCAGCTCATTATGTACCCTGGGCCGTATCAACATCCGGCGCTAATGTTTATTTTGGTAAAAAGAACTCCGGTATAGTCGGAGGCGGCTTAATGGAAGAAAGTTTATTATCAATATCTGAAGCGCAGAGTATTGATATACCATGGAAATATAATGACTGGCGTGACTTCAACCCTTATTCAACTATGATTTTGTATCTGCCTTTTTACGGATCAGTACCTATTGATCAAAGTAAATTAAAGGGGCAAACTACAATAACACTTGTAACAAAATCAGATAGTTTAACAGGCATTGTTGATTATCAGCTTACCGCAGGCACATGGCAAGCTTCATATTCTTGTAACACGGCTGTACAAATACCATTATCACAAATTACAACAAAACAGGTACAGGGCATTGCAAGCGCAGCTACAGGAATAGGCGCCGTAGTAGGAGGTGCTGTATCTCTTGCTACAGGTGGCGCTGCAGCTCCTGCAGTAGGCGCTATTGCTTCAGGCGTTACAGCCGTAGGCGCAGGTGCTATGACGGCCTTTCAACAAGATACAGATAATAGGGGCGGCGTTGGTAGTTTTGCTCACATAAATCAAGTACTTAAGTCTGCAAATACAAGTTATTTAAGATTTCCTTCATTAACTTTATATTCACATCAGTTTGGTGTTTCATCCCCTGCAAATGTAAATACTGTTTTAGGTAGGCCCTTGTTTGAAACTAAAACATTAAGCGCATTAAGTGGATATATCAAATGTGAAGGAGCATCTGTAGATATTACCGGACACGAAGAAGATAAAAATATTGTATCCGGAATGTTAAATGCCGGCTTTTATCTTGAGTAGGTGATAGCATGAAGCGGCCTTCATTTGAAAATTGGCAGATGTACCTTGCAGCCGTCATCACAATGCTTGAAGCTTCTCTTATATATTTCATAATATATACTATCTTACACTTTGGTGATATTTGTTAAAATTGTTTACAATATTGACAAATAAATAACAATATAATATAGTTTACTTGTAGGGCCGTAGCTCATGACCACCCCGGCAACGGGGCGAGCTGGCCGGTCACCGCCACGCGGCCCTACATTTTAAATTAAGGTGACAATATTAAAGAAAGGTGACTATTATGAAATTTGGTGACATTGTAGACCTCGCTAAAGCAGGATGGACACCTGCGGAGGTAAAAGAGATTTTAGCAATTGATAAAGAAAATAAAGCGGCTGAACCGGAAACCCTGCCCGAAGAACCGGCGCAGCAGGTAAAGGCCTTACCTGAGCAGACACCGCCGGATGGTACAGTAGAGCAGGCGCAGACTGACACAACAGCTGTTTTAGAAGATAAAATAAAAGAACTGCAGGCGCAGCTTACGCAGGCGCAGCAGGCCAACTTACAACAGGCTACTCCGCCTAAAGTGGAGCAGACTGCGGAAGATATTTTAACTGAATATCTTTCAAGCTTTTAATGAAAGGATGAATAAATCATGGCAAGAACTATGACACCGAAAGATGCTCATGTTATCATCAATGCGATAGCAGATGAAGCTCTCGGCAAAAATGCAACAATTCAGGCTGTTGATACATCTACTTTTATATCAGTAGGTGAAACTCTCCTGAACGCTGACAGAACTAATGTATACAACGCTCTTTCCTATGTCCTCGGCCGTACTTTCGTAGCTGTACGCCCGTACAAAGGTAAGTTTTATGTTGTAGACGAAATTGATGCAGGCCTCTATGGCCAGCGCACAAGAAAAATCTCCTACTATGAAGACGGCGCTCTTTCAGCAGGCCACTTCAATACTGACCTTAACGGTATCAACCTTGCTGATGGCCGCGAGAATACCAGCGCAGGTGTACTTGACAGCGGCGCGACATCAGCTACAGGTTCTCAGTGGGAACAGCATCAGAAGATACCCGTTGAATTTTTCTTTGGCGGCTCTTCTGTATGGCAGTATGGTCTCACCCGTTATGAAGATCAGATTAAGGCAGCCTTCAGATCTGAGCAGGGCCTCATTGACTTCATGGAAGGTATGATGACAGAAGCCTACAATGACATTGAAACTGAAAAAGAAAGCTTCAGAAGGCTCACAGTCCTCAACCACATAGCCGGCGTTATTGACCTTGACGCTTCTATGCCCGGCTCGGCTGTAAACCTCACAGCTGAATATAATGCCCGTTTCGGTACTTCATACACAACGGCACAGCTTCTTTCCACATACCTTGAAGACTTCTTGAAGTTCTTTGTTTCAACTGTAAAAATCTCTTCAGACTTCATGACCAACAGAAGCCTTAAGTATCACTGGAACCCCGGCGCATCTGCTTCAAAGGCTCTTGTCCGTCATACTCCTAAAGACAGACAGAAGCTTGTCCTTTACGGTCCGCTTATGACAGAGGCTCAGTCATGGATATATCCTACGCTCTTTAATCCTTCATATCTGTCGCTGGAGAACTTTGAAAGTGTTGACTACTGGCAGAATATCAATGACCCTATGTCCATCTCGGTTACGCCGGCTATTCCGGATGTATCTGACCCTACAGAGCAGACAGCAGGCGATCCTGTTGAAACTCTTATTGTCGGCATGCTCTTTGACAAGGATGCTGTAGTTACTAATGTACAGCTTGATGATGCTCTCTCCACACCTCTTGAAGCGCGTAAACGCTACAGGAATATTTGGTGGAGCTTCGCAAAGAACGCCGTCAATGACTTTACAGAGAACGCTATAGTATTCTACATGGCTGACCCTGTAAGCCCGTAAGATAAACCTATAGGCCCGGTGTAAACCGCCGGGCCTTAATTCAAAGGTAGGTGATTACATGCCTTATAGTTTTGAAGAAATAAACCTGATAGAAGGTTCATATACACCTTCTCAGGTAAAAACCTTTAATACCGGCGCATACAGATACTGGGAACGCGCCCTCTTTCAGCGCGCCTTGTCAGTTATAGATATAACTAAGATACCGGATGAGTGGAAAGGGCCGCGCGAAGACTTCTTTAAGATGATCTTATACCGCCGCGGCTTCCTCGCTGTACTTGATACACCTGAATACGGCCTCATATTCCAGCCTTGTACGCTGTCAGGATATAAAGGTATTTATTATGAACCTGCAAACGCGCTGATTACAAACCCCTACGCCAACCTCAGACAGACTGAATACCGGATAGGCGAAGAGTGTGAGATATTGAAGCTCACACCTGACTACATGGGCGTATGGGATATCATAGCGTACTATGCGGAGAAACTAGCCACAATGGACGGCGCTGTAAATATGGCAATAATCAACAGTAAACTTGCTTATGTCCTCGGCGCGCGTGACAAATCAGGCCGTGAAGCGCTGGCTAAAATACTTGATAAAGTAAATGAAGGCCAGCCCTCAGTAATATATGACATTAACCTTCTTGATAATCAGAAGGATAAACAGTCACCCTTCCAGCTTCTTGAATTGCCGAAAGTTAAAGAAAATTATATTGTTGAAGACCTGCTTAAAGACTTCAATGATATACTTAACAAGTTTGATGCAGCTATAGGCATCCCGACAATACCATATGAGAAGAAGGAAAGGGTACAAGATACAGAGGCAAAGCTGCAGACCTATGACGGCGCGGCAAGAAGCCTTACCTGGATAGAAACCTTAAAAAGCAGTAATGAAGTTATCACGGCCCACTATGGCCCTATACTTGACTTCAAGCTGCACTACCCTGAAGATGAGGAGGTGTCAGACAATGCAAGCGAAAATGACATTGATGGGCTTACATGAATATATGTATGATGCTGACGATAACCCTGACGGCCTCTTTACATATCTGACTGTACCTGAAGACACCTTTGATCGCGAGCTTCTCATTACAACTATTCTGCTGCGCGGCGGCGAATTTGAAGTACTGTATCCTAACCCTGACTTTATGCGCCCGTTAATAGGCGCGTGGAGCGCTAAGTGGGCCGATACAATGACACGCTGGTGGACTGCTTTTCATGCTGAATATGACCCTATATCCAACTATGACAGACACGAAGAGTGGACTGACATGGACAGCGGCTCAGGTTCAGGAACATCATCCGGTACATCCGGAAGTACTGTTGAAGGTACAGTATCCGCATACAATGTAAGTACATACAGCCCTGCGGATAAGGAAGTATCATCAGGTACTAACTCAGGTAAAACAACATCATCATATGCAAACGATAAAAAACACACAGGCCACTTGTATGGCAATATCGGCGTTACCACTAACCAGCAGATGCTGGAAAGTGAGTACAATTTGCGTAAAATCAATTTGTATAACGAGATGGCAGATGTTTTTCTGACAGAATTTGTTATACCTGTCAGATAGGAGGTATTATCAATGCCTAAAGTAAAAGCAATAAATGTAATTATGGCAGATGGTAGAAGCCTTGAAGATGTAATAAAAGAACTTCAGGCAAAGCCAAAACCTGCTGCAAAGAAAAAAACAATCTCAAATAAAAAGGAGGATTAACAATGCTTTCAAATTTCTATTCTCAATATCCATTTAGTAATGCGCATGAGATGGACCTTGACTGGCTCATACGAACTGTAAAAAGAAATGAGAAAATCGTTGACGATTTTACAATTTTTAATACTATTAGCTGGGCCGGCGAGTGGGATGCCTCAAAATCTTATGTAAAATGGTGTGTTGTACAGGACAATACCGGCAATGGCTATATATCTATACAGCCTGTACCTACTAATGTACCCCTGACAAACACTGATTACTGGGTACAGGTTGCCAACTATATGGCCCTGTATACCGCTTTCAATACACGCATCTCTGACCTTGAGAACACTGTAGGAGATAATACACAGGGCCTTGTTAAAGATGTTGATGATATACAGACTGATATAACAAATATCAATGATAACATTGATGATATTGAAGATGATATCAATACATTATTTAACCCTGTACGCAGGTATATTGTTATCTCAGATAGTTACGGCCTCGGAAGAGGCGGCGCTACCGGCTGGACTGAACTCCTTGAAGGCTTCTTAAATGCCGGAACAGATAACTGGTATACATGGAGTGAAGGCTCAATGGGCGTTTATCATGTAGGTGATAACGGACACAATGCTGAAGGCCTTCTGACTGCCCACGCAGGCGACATTACAAGCCCTGAAACAATTACAGATATTGTATTCGGTCTCGGCATAAATGATGAAACTGATACAGCAGCAAATATTGAAGCTGCTTTCAGAAGCCTCATTGCTTATTGCAATACTACATATCCAAAGGCCAAAGTATGGTTCGGACATATAGGTAACAGGTACGGCAAAACAGTCGCTGAAACTTATACATATATTGATCATCTCAGATTATATGAGCAGTTATCATCTGAATTGAGTGTATCATATATCACAGGTGTTGAATATATAATGCATAACAGAAGCTTATGCCAGGCTGATAATGTACACCCGACAACTGAAGGCGCTACACAGATAGCAAAATATGTAAACGGCGCTCTTCATGGTATGGTAGGTACATATACCGCCTCAAGAGTATCAACCTTGACAGCAGGCGGCAATACAGTATCATGTCCTCAGTTGATAAACGGGCCTATGTCCTCAATTTATATTCCGGCTGTTTACAATTCAAGTACAATGACCTTCTCAGGTTCAACACCTATCACTTTCGGTACATTTACTAACTGGCTGATTGACTTTAACTCACTGGCCTGTACAACCGCAAAGATTTATTCAAATGATAACACAGCTCCTGAATGTTGTACTGTACTTATAAATGACAATACACTTTATATAGCCTTTCCTTCACCTGGCTCAAAAACAGTTGCAGGAGTACAGTTAAATCACATTACACTTACTGTACCTACATTATGGTGTTAAACTGAATAAAATGCCTTACAGGGCCGTACAGACAACTGTACGGCTCTTTTATTATGTATTTAAGTATACCTACCAAGCCCCGGCGGCGGCAATAGGCAGCTTGAACAGGTAGGTTGTGTTCATCTTGTAAGGCCATGGGCTGCGATCATCTGCATTGAGGAAATGGCCCCGGTGAGATGGGTACGGGAGTGGGTA
>JAEIGA010019496.1_pt1 | contig 10344 bp, 11 predicted proteins | sample 9270691 | NCBI WGS metagenome assembly JAEIGA01 (sample SAMN17057246, study PRJNA624740) | gut metagenome | biome: biome; isolation source: fecal sample | host: Bos grunniens | place: China: Xizang | collected 2019
ATTCCAAGTTTTGCCCGTATTGTGCGTGGTGAATTTGCCCGATGCAGGGAATTGAATTACACCAAGAGTGCCAAATTGATGGGTGTGAGCAATGGGCGAGTCATGTTTGCGCATATTCTGCCCAACACATTCTCGGTGTTGTTCAGCGCCATAACCATTGGATTTAACAATGCCATTCTCAGCGAAGCGAGCATGAGCTTTTTGGGCTTGGGCATTCAGCCGCCCTTTGCCAGCCTCGGTTCCATGCTCAGTGACAGTCAGACTTATTTGAGGAGCGCGCCGTGGTATGCATTGGGTACCGGTGCGGTCATCATCCTGCTGATCCTCGGATTCAGCCTGCTCAGCGAAGGGTTGCAGCGGGCGAATAAGGTGAACTGAGGGGTGATATGATGGCAGATATTTTAAGTGTACAGAACCTGAAGGTCCACTTCCATGATGCAGCACCCGACCGATTTGCCGTAAATGACATTTCGTTTTCTATTGCAGAGGGTGAGATTGTCGGCTTGGTAGGTGAGAGCGGATCCGGCAAGAGCGTGACTGCCATGAGCATCAGCGGCCTGCTGCCCAAGCGCAAAGCGCAGTGCAGCGGCAATATCGTGTTGGATGGCAGTGAAATCTTCCAGTGTCCCGATGCAGAGATTTTGGATATTCTGGGGGAAGAACTGGGAATTGTCTTTCAGGAGCCTATGACCAGCATGAACCCCGTCATGCGTGTGGGACCTCAAGTGGAGGAATGCCTGAGGGTGCACACAAAACTGTCCAAGGAAGAGCGGAAGGCGCGGGCGCTGGAGGCCATGACATGGGCGGAACTGGACAACCCGGAGGAAGTGTATTACAAATATCCTCATGAGTTGTCCGGCGGTATGCTGCAGCGTGTGATGATTGCAGCGGCCATTATCAGCAGGCCGAAGTTGCTTCTGGCTGATGAGCCGACCACCGCGTTGGATGTGACCATTCAGGCGGAAATTCTGGAACTGCTTCAGCGGCTGAACAAGGAACATAAAATGGCGATTTTGCTGATCAGCCATAATCTGCACGTGGTACGAAAACTGTGCACCAGAGTGTTAGTGATGCAGCGTGGCAAGCTGATTGAAGACAGACCCGTGGAAGAGATCTTCCGTGACCCGCAGCATGAATACACCAAGCAGCTGATCGCAGCCATCCCCACACGGGATCGCAAACTTATTGACTGAAGGAAGGAGGGACCTGTATGGAGCGGGAACTTGTACTGGAAGTGAAACATCTGAATAGCTTTTACACCGACGGACAGTCGTTGTTTGGCGGAAAGGGGAAGCGCCATCAGGTTCTGCATGATGTATCCTTCAACGTTTATGAGAGTGAAATTGTAGGCTTGGTAGGAGAGAGCGGCAGTGGAAAAACCACCCTGTCACGCAGTATTTTGGGTATGCTGACAGACTATGAAGGGGAAATTATCCATCACTCCCAGCGCCCGCAAATGGTGTTTCAGGATCCCTTCAGCAGTTTGAATCCCGCTCGGACCATTGGCTGGATTTTAGAGGAGCCATTACGCGTGCAGGGGAAACTGAATGCTGCCGAGCGGCGCGATGCGGTACTGGAGGTTTTGGAACAGGTTGGGCTGAGCGCGGAATATGCTTCCCGGCGGCCCCGAGAACTGTCCGGCGGACAGCGCCAGCGCGTTTCCATTGCCAGCGCGGTGATCACCCGTCCTAAATTGATCGTGGCCGACGAGCCGGTCAGTGCCTTGGACGTGACCATTCAGGCGCAAATCCTGCAGTTGCTGGTGGATTTGAAAAAGAAATATGAACTGAGTTATTTATTTATCAGCCATGATTTAAACGTGGTTTATCAAATCTGCAATCGGGTGCTGGTTATGCAGCATGGAGTGTTGGTGGAGCAAAACACTGTGGATGAACTGTTCCACAACCCTCAGCATCCCTACACAAAACAGCTGCTGGCAGCGGCAGAATAAAGGACTGGACAGGAATAGTCTGATCAATTAGAAAATGAAAAGCAGAGTGGGCAGAGATTCACTCTGCTTTTCATTTAGGTAAACCAACTTAACCAAAAAGGTTAATTTCAGTTTCTTGAGAAAAGAATAATCTAGCTGTATGATCTATCTTGTAAGGAGGATGACGGCATGAATATATGTATTGCAGAAAATCTTAGCCTTTTACGACGGGAAAACCAATACACTTTAGAAGCTCTTGCGGAAATCATTTCTGTATCACGTCAGACAATTGCCAAGTGGGAAACAGGTGACTCTTATCCGGATATAATGAATTGCATAAAACTTGCTTCATTATATAAGATTTCTTTGGACGAGCTTGTGAATAAACCGCTGAAAGCTGTAATGAGCAATAATTTCGCTACAGAAGGCGACCACATATGTGGAGTGGTGAATGTATCAGAAGAGGGAACCATCGGTATTCCTGATACTGTGATGGAAATGTTCGAAATACACCGCGGAGATAAGGTGTTGCTTTTGGCAGACAAAAAGCAGGGAATTGCACTGGTGAAGTGCAGCCAGTTTTAGAGGAGCAGGAAATGAAAGTGCTTAAGGTGGATCATATAGATAAGGAGTATCCGGGATTCAAGCTACAGGATGTTTCTTTCAGTATCGAAAGCGGTACTATCATGGGGTTCATAGGGAGGAACGGAGCCGGAAAGACCACTACTCTGAAGTCCATCATGAATATGGTGCACATCACGGGTGGAAGAGTTGAATTTTTTGGATTGGATATAAAAGAAAATGAACGTGCGATCAAGCAGCGTGTCGGATATGCTGGTGGAGCGGTTGATTATTATAAAAAGAAAAAGATCAGTAAGCTGATCAATATCACAAAGAGATTTTATGACAGCTGGGACGAGGCTGTTTGCAGCAAATACATGAAATTATTCTCACTGGATGAAAATAAAACTCCTTCGCAGCTTTCTGACGGGATGAAAGTAAAGTTAAATCTGGTAATTGCACTCTCTCATGGAGCAGAACTTTTGATATTGGATGAACCTACTAGTGGCCTTGACCCTTTTTCAAGAGATGAATTGCTGGGTATATTTCAATATTTAAAATCACAAGGTATTTCAATACTGTTTTCGACACACATTACGTCAGATCTCGATAAATGTGCAGATGATATTACCTACATCAGGGATGGACGTATCGTATATACAGGTAGTGTTGAGAATTTCACTTGCGGCGAAAAACTGGAGGATGTCATGCTTAAATATGAAAAGGAGGCGTTTCGTGAAAAATTTACTTTATAAAGAGTTTAAGTTAGCAACGCCTCTGCTGACATTTTTGTTTCTTGCATTTGCATTCATGACATTCATTCCGGGATATCCGATCCTTTGCGGAGCTTTCTTTGTTTGCTTTGGAATATTCCAAGGCTATCAGAGCGGAAGGGAAGATAATGATATATTGTATTCCGCGCTGCTTCCGGTGAAGAAAACAGATGTGGTGAGAGCCAAATATGCTGCAGCTGTAATTCTGCAAATGATTGCTTTTTCTGCCTGTGCAGTTTGTACCTGCATAAGAATGACTTTGTTATCAGAGGCCGAAGTATATAAGACGAATGTTTTGATGGCCGCAAACCTCGTGTTTCTGGCATTTGTATTATTGATATTCATGGTATTTAATGTGATATTTATAGGCGGATTTTTCAGAACGGCTTACGGTATTGGCAAACCGTTTGTGATATTCATTATTGCGAATTTTATCATTATTGGCATTGCAGAGACACTTCATCATTTACCGGGTCTATGCTGGCTCAATGCGCAGGATTTCGGTTATGCAGACCGACAGTTCATGATCCTGTTGGGGGCATTGATTATATATGCAGCTGCAACAGCAGTTGCTTGCAAGGCCTCACAAAAAAGATTTGAAAAGATAGATTTGTAGTAGAATTGACGGAGTTTATATCCGTCAGTCAAAAAGTAACAAGGGGCGGCAATGGCCGTCCCTTGTTTTTTTGAAAGAAGGCGAGTATAATAAATTGTAACTTCAAATGCTGAAGAAGGTGTTACGTGTGGAGAAAATTCAGATGACCACTGCGCTGGTGGAGCTGGATGGCGATGAAATGACCCGCATCCTTTGGGATGAGATCAAAAAGCAACTTTTGCTGCCTTATATTGATCTGAAGACGGTTTGTTTTGATTTGGGTTTGGAAAATCGTGAGGCGACCGGAGATCAGGTAACGGTAGATGCCGCCAATGCCATCCGGGAATACGGTGTGGGTGTGAAATGCGCCACTATTACGCCCAACGCCCAGCGTGTGGAGGAGTATCAGCTCAGTCAAATGTGGAAGTCGCCAAACGGTACGATCCGTGCCATCCTGGACGGAACGGTGTTCCGCGCACCCATCATGGTTCAAGGGATTTCTCCCGTGGTGAAGAATTGGGAGCGGCCCATTACCATTGCCAGACACGCGTATGGTGACGTTTACCGGTCGGTAGAATACCGTGTGCCCGGTGCCGGTGTTGCGGAACTGGTCTTTACTGATGAGACGGGGGAACAATCCCGTCAGACCATTTTTTCTTTCAAAGGAGCCGGTATTATCCAAGGGCAGCACAATAAGGACGATTCCATCGAGTCCTTTGCGCGTTCCTGCTTCCAGTACGCTATCGACACCAAGCAGGACCTTTGGTTTTCCACGAAGGATACCATCTCCAAGCAGTACGACCACTTATTTAAGGACATCTTCCAAGAAGTCTACCAAAATGAGTTCAAAAGCCGGTTTGAGGAGTTGGGTATTACCTATTTCTACACACTGATTGATGATGCTGTTGCCCGTGTGATCCGATCCAAAGGCGGTTTTATTTGGGCATGCAAGAACTATGACGGTGACGTAATGAGTGATATGGTGTCCACGGCCTTTGGCAGTTTGGCTATGATGACCTCGGTGCTGGTTTCACCCGAAGGGAAGTATGAGTACGAGGCGGCTCACGGTACCGTCACCCAGCACTATTACCGTTATTTGAAGGGAGAAAATCCTTCTACCAATCCCGTGGCAACCCTGTTTGCGTGGACGGGTGCGCTGACAAAGCGCGGCGAGCTGGACGGCAACAAGGCGTTGGCCCGATTTGCCCGCACGTTGGAAAAAGCGGCGGTGGCTACCATTGAAAGTGGAGTGATGACCAAGGATTTGGCTCTGTTATGGGAAGGTACAGTTCCTGCGCGAGTGGTGACCGGAAGTGAATTCCTGGCTGCCGTGCGTGAAAATTTGGAAAAAATGATTTAATAAAAAACACCCTGTTCACAGAACAGGGTGTTTTTCATCTTGAGGTCAAGGTAAATTATGGTTTGCTTTCGTGGATAGCCCATGGACATCCTTGGAGAGATGTGCTATACTATTATACTGCCAAAGTATACAAGGAAGAAGGGATCCCCTGATGGCCGGAAAACTGATTATATTTGAGGGAACCGACGGATCGGGAAAGTCCACTCAATTTGCGCGCATGTGTCAGCGGCTGGAGCAGGAAGGGAAAGAATTTCAGCGGCTGATTTTCCCTCAATATGATAAGCCCTCCTCTGAATTGTTGCGTATGTACCTGAAGGGTGAATTCGGAAGCCATCCGGAAGATGTCAATGCCTATGCTGCATCCACTTTTTATGCGGTGGACCGCTATGCATCAATGAAGCAGGTGTGGGGAGAGTACTATGAAAATGGCGGTTTAATTTTGGCGGACCGCTACATCACTTCCAATGCCGTACATCAGGCGGCGAAGGTGTCGAGCGAAGAACGCCCCGCTTTCTTTGACTGGTTATTTGACTTTGAGTGCAACAAGCTGGGCTTGCCTGCTCCCAGTATGGTGATTTATCTGGATATGCCCACGGAAAAAGCGGTGGAGAATCTACGCAGCCGTGAGGATGCCACCAACACCAAGGCGGACATTCATGAGGTGGACAGTCATTATCTGGCTATCTGCCATGAAACTGCCGGTCAGGCAGCCGATTATCTGGGATGGAAGCGGATCACTTGTGTGGATGAGGATGGAAACCTGCGCACCATCGAGGATCTGCATGAAGAGATCTGGACTTTGATTAAAACCGAGGTGCTTTGATATGGTATATATTCTGTTGGCAGACGGTTTTGAGGAAGCTGAGGCCATTGTCCCCGCTGACCTGTTGCGCCGTGCCGGAGCGCAGGTGGCGTTGGTTGGAGTGACCGGACAGAATGTTACGGGGGCTCACGGTATTTCTGTTGCGGCTGATTGCCTGCTGGAGCAGGTGGATCCTGAACAAATGGAGCTTTTGATGGTTCCCGGCGGACTGGGTGGTGTCGAAAATGTAGGCGCCAGCGCCGCTGCAATGGACCTGATTATGAAGGCAGCCAAAGGCAGCAGCGTCTTGGCAGCCATCTGCGCAGCGCCTTCGCTGCTGGGTAAGTTGGGCATTTTGGAAGGACGCAAGGCGGTTTGCTACCCCGGCATTGAGGACACCATGTGCGGCGCACTGCCTCAATATGGCTGCAGTGCTGTGGAAGACGGAGATATTATTACCGGAGAAGGGCCGGGTGCTGCATTTGATTTCGGCTTGAAACTGGTGGAAAAACTGAAGGGGACAGAAGTTGCCCGACAGGTTGCGCAAGATGCCTGCTGGCGTCATTGAGAGGAAAGCTGCCATCAGGCAGCGTCTCGCGCAAATGCCTGCGCCAGACTGGGATTCTATAGTAGGGCAGTTTCTGGTGCTGCCGGAGGTTAAACAGGCCCAAACGATTATGCTGTTCTATGGCGTTAGAAATGAGCCGGATACTCGTCCGCTCATTGAGACGCTGCTTCATCAAAGGAAGCGGGTTGTTTTACCGAGGTGTTTACCCAAACGGCAAATGGAAGGGCGTGCCATCGATGAGCAAAGCAAGTTGTATTGCAGCGCTTATGGCATACCGGAGCCAGGAGAGGAATGTCCGGTGGTGGGACAGGCGGAGATCGATCTGATTTTGGTACCCAACCTTTGCTGCGACAGGCGAGGATATCGGCTAGGACACGGCGGAGGATACTATGACCGCTATTTATCGGAGTTTTTCGGATTGACGGTTTCTCTTTGCCCGGACGAATGGCTGGCAGAGGAACTGCCCGCCGATGAATGGGATATTCCAATGGATATTGTTTTGACACAAACGCAAATACGGCGCAGAGCAGAAACTCTACGCCGCATTTCAGGGGAAGGCGCTGCGATTAAGTAATCAGCAGCCGCAGTCGTTGCTGCACCCGCAGGTGTTGGTGGTGCCCCAGCCACCGCCGCAGCAGCAGAAGAGGAGAACCAGGATCAGGATGATCCAGCAGCAATTGCCGCCTCCCCAACCATTACTCATGCACATCGTTTTCACCTCAATTCTGTTCCTGTCTGGGTTATACTATGCGGGGGGACAGAAAACGGTGCCTTAGAAAAGGAGATTGTTTATGGCTAACAAACGTAACATTCAGGAATCGAATCAAGGACAGCCCAAACGCAGATCCCGCCGCAAAGCAAGACCGCTGCTTGCATTGCTCTACGTGGTTGTTGTCATCGGCGTATCTGTTCTGCTGGCTACCATTGGCTGGAACTTGGCCAGCGACGTACTGGCGCTGAACAAAGCACCCGCTTCTGCTGAAATCACCTTGTCTGCAGATATGTTTGACACAAAGACCATTGAGGTGGAAAAAGTGGTGAACGGCGTCACTACCACTCAAACAAAAACCGTTAAGGTGCTGAAAGACGGTGAGTTTAAAGATGTGGTGGACATGCTGCATGATAATGGCCTGATCAAATACAAATGGGTTTTCAAGCTGTTTACGTCCATTACTAAAAGCGAGGGAAAATTCCAGCCCGGTGTATTTACGCTGAACACCGACATGGACTACCGTGCGCTGATTACCCATATGGGTTCTTCTTCTGCCAGCCGTGTTACGGTCAAACTGACCTTCCCGGAAGGCAGTACCGTAGACCAGATTTTTGAGCAAATGGCAGAGAAGGGTGTCGCCACACTGGAAGAATTGCGCGATATGGCAGCAAACCATAACTACGCATTTGATTTCCTGCAGGAAATTCCGTTGGGTGATTACCACCGCCTGGAAGGTTATCTGTTCCCGGATACCTATGAATTCTATGTGGGAGACGATCCCAAGTACGCCATCAATAAACTGCTGGTCAACTTTGATGCCAAGTATGATGATAAACTGCGAGCACTGGTTGCCGATAGCGGTTATACCCTGCATGAATTGCTGACCATTGCATCCTTGATTGAAAAGGAAACTGACGGTCACGATGAAAAGAGAATCAGCTCGGTTATTTACAACCGTCTGAAGAATAATGGCGAGACTGCCGGATTCCTGCAGATTGACGCAGCTATTGCTTATGTAACAGGCAGAACTGTTACCAGAGAAGATTACGACAATGTGGACAGCCCGTATAACACCTATAAGAACAAGGGCTTGCCTCCCGGACCCATTGCTAACCCCGGTATGGCCGCCATTCGCGCAGCTTTGAATCCTGATAAGACCTACTATTACTTCTACGTGCTCAATCCCAACACCAACCGTCATGAGTTCACCACAAATTACGGAAGCCATCAGTATTTGGTGAATAAGTACTATGGTTAATGTGAAGAAACCGGAACTGCTGGCTCCGGCAGGTGATTTTGAACGATTGCGTATGGCGGTTGCCTACGGGGCAGATGCGGTTTATTTGGCCGGCGGAGATTTCGGCATGAGAGCTTTTGCCGGAAATTTCACTCCGGAGGAGTTGGCACAGGCGGTGGCTCATTGCCATGAACATCATGTGGACGTGCATGTGACTTGCAATACGCTGCCCCGCAATGATGAAGTGGCCCGCTTGCCCGAATTTCTGGAGCATTTGGATGCAGTAGGTGTGGATGCGGTTATCGTGGCTGATTTGGGTGTTTTCCGTTTGGCTCAAAAGCATGCACCCCATGTGAAACTGCATATGAGCACTCAGGCGGGCATTGCAAACTACGAATCGGCCCGTATGTGGCATGATTTGGGTGCCTCCCGAGTTATTCTTTCCAGAGAACTGTCTTTGGATGAGGTGCGTGAACTGCGCGCAAAGACTCCGGCTGAGCTGGAAGTGGAAACTTTTGTTCACGGTGCCATGTGTGTGTCCTATTCCGGTCGGTGTGTGTTGTCTAATTACATGACCGGGCGTGACGCTCAGCGTGGAGCTTGTGCTCAGCCTTGCCGTTATAAGTACGCTCTGATGGAGGAGAAACGCCCGGGTGAGTATTTTCCTGTGGAAGAAGATTCGAAGGGTGCATACATTTTCAGCTCTCGCGATATGTGTATGATCGACCACGTTCCTGAACTGATTGAGGCAGGAGTTAACTCTCTGAAGATCGAGGGGCGTGCCAAGAGCGCGTACTATGCCGCGGTGACCACCAATGCCTATCGGCATGCCATTGATGCGGCGGCAAATGGGCAAACATTGAGCCCCGTTTGGCGCGAGGAAGTGGAAAAGGTATCCCACCGCCACTATTCCACCGGATTTTTCTTCGGCCAGCCGGGACAGTACACCGCCGACGGACGCTACATTCGACGCTGGCAGGTGGTGGCGCAGGTGGAAAGCTGCGATGAGAATGGCAATGCGGTGCTCTCCCTGCGCAACAAGTTCGCAGTGGGGAACCAACTGGAACTGATTGCACCGGGACTGGAACCGATGGTGTTTACCGTACCCTTGATGGAAGATATGGACGGGCAGCCATTGAGTGAGCCGAGAAATCCCCAGATGAGATTCCGCATGAAACTGCCGGCTGCCGTTCAGCCGTTGGCACTTCTGCGAATTCAAAGAGAAGACCCTCAGTAAAAAACGAATCCCTCGCAGCTAAAAAGCTGCGAGGGATTTTTTATGCCCAAAAGTAACCAAACAGAGCAGAATTGAGGTAAACGCAAAAGTGCCGTTGTTCACCAACTACACTTTTTAGTTGTCTGTTATCTTACCAATATACGCGTCTAATTGATGTTGGTTTTTAAGAATAATCACTTTGCTTTTGTAATCATTTATAACATTTTGATAACGTTCTTTGGCGTTCTTTGATCGCCCTTCCCATAATATCCATTTGACAAATGCCAAATCAAATTTTTCATTACAACCTTCGGCCATGTCGGGACGAGTCGTGTTTTTGTATTTTAAGTATCTGCGATATGCACGGCATAAACATGAAAATCTATTGAACGTCAGAAAAATTATGATATCTGCTTCGGCCATACGACGATCATAGAATAACTTTGAGTAATTGCCGTCAATGATCCAAGATGTATGATTATCTAGAAAATCTTTTGTGATTTGAATTTTTTCTTGATCATCGCGAATGTCCCAATTGGGTAAAAATTGCACTGTGTCAAAATGCAGAATTGGTGTGTTAAATTTTTCAG
>JAEIGA010019497.1_pt1 | contig 10343 bp, 12 predicted proteins | sample 9270691 | NCBI WGS metagenome assembly JAEIGA01 (sample SAMN17057246, study PRJNA624740) | gut metagenome | biome: biome; isolation source: fecal sample | host: Bos grunniens | place: China: Xizang | collected 2019
AAAAAGAACGGAGTAATCACACCTAAGACAAGCGTATCCAACAAGTAAAAAAGGCTCCCTTTCGAGAGCCCAAACCCTAACCCACACCACAGGGGTAACCGCAAGTTCGAACTGAGGGGCGGGCAGCGGGAGCATTGTACCATAACAGACAGGACAAAATCAAAAACAATCACAAATCAAATTATTCGTCGACTTATAAACCTCTGCGTCTTTGAGCCTCTGTGTTAAAAACAAAAATTTGCCAAAAATTATAGAATCGACTTGCAGTAACTTTCAGAACTTGCGTTTAGTTTTGGACACGACGCCTTATCTTCAATACTTCCAAGATTCCACATCTGTAATAAGATATCGCTCACGCCACAAAATGCAGCACCGCATCTGGTATAACCTTCTTCATGGCTGCCAGAATCTCATCAGCATTTCGCAAGTCGCCGACTATCAATTCCGCCCGGGGATCGACATTGCATCGATGCCCGCGTTCAAGGTTGTCGAACACGGTCAAGTCATAACCGCGCTCCAACAGCCTTTTCACGACAACGCTACCAATGTAGCCGCTACCGCCAGTTACTAGAACATTTTTCATTAACGACTCCGTTTTCACACTAGCTACCTATCAAAATGAAACTATCATTGAGGTTATACGGTTCATAACCACACATCTGTAAGCCTTCAGACATGCAACCTCATTATAGGCATATATGCATTACTGGGTCAATTGCACCACATTATCTTCTCCAAACCATTCTTCTGCCTTCCTCAAGTCACTTAATGAAGGATTTGGATAATACAATATTAAATCTTCCTTCGCCCTCGTGCAACATACATAAAATAACTTATTGGTGCGTTCACGCGGTTTCTCGGATTTGCCACGTGGTGTCCCACTTAGCAAATAGCCGTAGTTATATTGATTCCATCTACCATTATCCATCAGCACGAGTACATGATTGAATTCGGCACCTTTAGTTTTGTGTTGGGTTGAATAAGGAGTCCGTCCTTCAAGGTATTCGTATAAACTGCGAAATTCCTTAAAAGGCAATGTACACACTCTCTTATAAACATATTGATAAGCCTCTTTGTACGCAGCCACTTTATCATCTATCCTAAGTATTCCCCTTTCGTCAGCCAACGTTATCACCTGACCAATGGTTAGACCATCAATTCCATCCAGACTTTCCATCGCTTTGGCAATTGTCTTCTTGTCGCTGACCTTTGTGATTCTATGCATATCGGTAAGTCGAAAGAACTCACCCATATGCTTGCACTTATAGCTCTCAAGAATCTGCATGAGTTTATAGAGATGGCGAATCAAAGGCGCTCTTTTTGTCCCTTTCTTCTGAATATCATCGGCACTTTGCTTCTTATCGTCAATCAGTTGGTCCTTTTCTACGTACATCTTACTGAATGCTACGTAGTCTATAGCCTTGGCAAATTCTATCAGATCTGGATTTGCATCAATAAAGCCTTTTTGCAACCCTGCTGAAGGAATCAATCTTGATAAATCAGTAGCAAACTTGGTCTGAAGATAGTTCAAAACTGCACCAAATGTCATGCCTGAAAAATCCTTTGTTATGCCGTTATCAGATATGTACTTTTTAATCTTGTCTCGATATTTGATAATTTGATCCCCGTCATAAATCTCATTCAGAGTGGGGAATCCTCCTCGTCCTGCTATCAGGTTATAGGTCAAGTCCAACTCTTTGGTTTCCTTAGTGTCACTGAAATCCCAACCATATTCACGTTCGATATGACTACGGACAGCTTCCAAATCCGACGCATTTTCTCCTGTAGAATAGAGGAACTTAATGCATCCTTCCTTGACAGCACCATTAGCCTTCATATTTGGTGCATTCGGATCATCTGATGGATGTTGCCGTACACGATCTGTTCGCAATTTATTGGCCAGTTCAATAATCAATCTCGGATTGCGGCGATTTGCTTCCATCTTCACTTCACAGACATGAGCGCCCGCCCCAGTCACATATCCATTTATGTCGCCAATTCCATCTTCATATATTGCTTGCATTGAGTCACCAAACAAACCTATAAGACAATACCTCTCCCCCTCTTTTCGCTCCTTTGGTGACAGTATTTCCAGCAATATCTCGATTACCTCATGCTGCGTATCTTGGTACTCATCAATCAGAATAAACGGATGTCGGTCTGCCACCAAACGCCGAATTTTGGGATAGTTTTCAAACATTGCCTTGGAAAGCAGCACCACTTCATCATGCGAGATTACCCCCTTTTTCATCTGAAGATATTCTTTATATTCAATCGCATCTATTTCATTACCGAAAAAATAATCATCATCTACATGCTCCATCCCCCGCATCTCAATACCCCAAGCCTCATCATTGATCAGCTTAGGTAGCATCTGCTTCATCTGCACTTGATAATAGCGGATATTACTCCACAAGAAATCGTGTATAGTCGATACGGAAACATTCGGATGATTCACTCTGCGATTAATCTCATCAGCAGCAGCTTTGGTATAAGTAATACAAGAAACATGCTTGGCAGGATATTCTCTTACAATATTACGTAGCACTCCCACAAGCGTATGCGTTTTCCCGCAACCTGCACCGCCGCTCAGCAGAAAGTTGTGTCCCTGCCGAACAAGATTCATTATGTCTTCTAACTCCGCCATATCATATCAATCCTTTCGCAACCACAATAATCCATCTAGAATGTACTGTGGCACCTTCCAATCGACATAGCCAACTTTACCTCGATACCCTTTGTCAATCAACAAATCCACAGCGAATGTCGCCTTGCTTTTGATACCTATATCGGCCAATTGGTAGAAATCCTTGTTTATCTTGAATTTCTCTAACGCGTCCTGTTTAATTCCATTGAATACCTTAGCATCTGTAGCCATATAATCCATGTTGGTCGCGAAAAAAGCATCTTCAAAACTCCGAGGCTGATAACCATCAATATCCGTCTGGAAACATATCATTACATTTCCATCTGCCGACTGCTCCCATTTATTAGCAGTTGCGCTCCATTTTATCAGTTTGTCATCACTTCTCATTTTTCGAAACTCCGAAATAGCATCTTGATTATAATATACTTTCAGCGAAGGATTGGTTGTATACTGCTCCTCTTCCGTGCTGAACCTTGCAGCCTGATATACTAATTTCCCATTCTCATTTACCGCTCGGCTGCAAATGTCCAAATCTGTAATAATGCATATTTTTTGAAAGCCTATAAAATTAAAAAACTTCGCAAAGATATGAGTATAGTTACCGACAGCAACAATTGATATATTCTGAGATGTCAGATTGCATTCTTTCCCTTTGAGTGGATAATTCTCGTCCACCATTTTCATCATTGTGGGCATAAGAATGCGCTCGGTGTCTCCTTCAATGAAAATTGCCTTGTCCGCAAAAAACAGTTCGCTTCTATCAAGTGTAATGTACTGTTTCAAAAATCTAAACCACTCGGAATGTCCCGCATATTCGCCCGCCAAATCTGTCATGTTCTTGGCAACGACAAAGGAACCATGTTCCCTTTTCAAGTACTTTAGATCCTCAAACTCACATTCGGAAACGATATGCGATGAATGTGTGGTTATAACGGTCTGTATAGACCTTCTCACTCCAGACTTCCCCTCGACACCCTGTCTCAACAAGTCTTTTATGTTCTTGATGAAGACATACTGCATCTGCGGATGTGTATGCGCTTCAGGCTCTTCAATAAAAAGGAGATTAATATCGGCCGGTTTGCGCTCACGCACACGCGCTAATTGCCTCCGAATTGTTTCAATATCGAAGATAATTGAAATGAGATTCATAACGCCCAGACCATTATGGTTTTCTGGCAGTTGTTTCCCATTTTCTTCATAAACTACTGTCGTGTGGTCTTTCAACAGGATCTCGTCTCTTAAAGTTGAAATAATCTTTATGACAGTATCATCCGGTTGCATTCCACCAAATTTTCGCACCCTGCCAATAATGTCCTTAAAAACTTCGTTATAGTTGGCATTTAAATCAAGATCAATCGCTTGAAACTTGTTACGAAGGTCCTCCAGCACATCTGAATCTGCCTCGCTATGCGATAATTGTTGATACAATTTACAAGTTTGTCCAGAAAGGGTCTTGTCTAGGTCCTTGTTATCAACCGAACGACGTGCATCAATGTATTTAAATGCAATAACATCCTCAAGATGAAATACATCACGGATTGACTGCAAATCAATAGAATCGCCACCTACGACATTACCGCTTTTATCAACAGGGATTGCCTCTTGATAAATCTTGAAATACTGCCCTAAGTTGTTCCTTAGGAAATCTTGCCATCCCTTGGGTTCATACGCAGCATCTTGCGTCTTTTTTTCATCTTCTTTAGCCCTAAATTCTTCAAATGCTATTTTCATCAAGCGATATGTCGTATAAGATAGTGAATACGAGAACTTTAAACTTACGTAGTAGTTATCAGTGTCCAAACTAACCAGCGGGCTTATGTATTCTAAATCGTCTGTATCACTATAACGAATAAGCAGGCACATGAAAATACCCGGCTCTGTATAGGCGGTCTCTTCTGCCTCGTCTGCAGTAAACAGATTTTCCAGTTCTTGGTGACAAGCCAAACTGAAATCCTCAAACTGGAACTTACTCTCCCCTCCATTGATGAACTTGTCCATTACTTTCAACAAAGAAGTCTTTCCACTGTTGTTCTTGCCGACAACCAGCGAAAGCTCTTGTCGTAAGTCAATGGAAAAGTCTTGCAACAAACGGAAGTTCTTTACTTTTATACGTTCAATATACATATTTACATCCTTTACTCTGATTACCAGGAACTCTGAAATAATTATCAGCGGCTTAGTTCCTACATAATCATGATAGTGCGTTCTTCTTTTGTCTCGCAGTAAAAGCCTCCCATCGCCCGGGCTGTAGCATCAGCTGTCGATAGCGACCGACCTCCCAATCCGCATACTTAATATGCTTCTGCCAATGGCCTTCGAGAGAACGCTTGTCATGGTGTCAAGTCGAGCAGAAACCTCATGATCCATCCCGCTCCGCCTTGGCTGAATATGCTCATGTATCTCCATATCAAGATCAGACCAGTGATCCTCATCTATCTTTTCGAACACCGCCGCGCCGACACGGACAATCGCAGTCTTTCTCATAGCATCGCCATGACGAAGAAACTTGCCTGCGAGCCAGTTGGCATAAACGCATGAAATAACATCACACTCGACTGATGCATTCGACTAAAGGAACGCCACCAGCTCTTCGCAGAACGCCGAAATGATTCTCTCATCCGCATCAAGAAACATAACCCAAGGCGTCTTGAACTCATAATTCCTCAAAACCCAATTACGCTTTTTAGGGAATTGCCCATTCCACCTAAACTGCACAACCTCACGCCCAAATTCCGCAGCAATCTCAAGCGTCCGATCGGTACTGCCCGAATCAACAACAATCACATTCCCAAACGCCTTGATATTCTCAAGACACATGGAAAGATTCTTCTCCTCGTTCTTAACAGGAATAACAATAGTTAATAAATCATTCATATTCATGCTTCTCGTTCTTCTTCAATCATATCTGCCGCGGCTCCAATGGAGCCAACTTCTCAAGATACCGCTTAATATGCAGCGCCTCGTTCTTTTGAAGGATGATTACGGATAAATTTGTCATACCTTACTCCTACAAAGTCCCATCAAATAATTTCATTACTCGTGGGAAAAGACGCTTACCAATGGCATACACTAACATCATCAGTAAAATGCCACAGCAAAAAAACATAATTATAAGTAAAGAGAACTTTCCTGGCCAATAGCCTTTAATCAAAGGAGCCATTGAATGAAGAATCATCGAACAAAACAAAAAATGTCCCGCATAAGCAAAGAAGCTCATTTCCTTTAAGATAGAATATAATCTTGAATTAACAATTTTATCAATATTAATCCTCGCAAAAATACTCAACAATACAGGGGCCTCTACTATACTTAATATTGAACATGCACTGCTTTCCATTATCAACAATGCTTTATTGTTCATCATTGCAGGAATCATTATACCAGCCCTCACTAAACATGCAATAACACCAATAATAATGTAGCCATAATGACGAAACAGCCCTATTAAATCTTTTTCATTCATCGCTACTACCCCTCCTATTACAAAGCAAGCAATCGCATAAGCAGGGACACAATGAGACATCTCCTTACTAAACCCCAAAAATGATTCTAACAAACACCAAGCTATACATAATAAAATAGCTATTATACCTCGAGATAATCTCATCACCACCCATATAATCGGAGAGAAAACCGCCAGCAGAAAGATAGCCCTTAAAAACCAGAGCGGCCCATCAATGGGAGCTACCGTTAAACTTAAAATCTTTTCAAATGCGCCCGAAAACGAATCCAGCCCAAACGAAGAGACGCGAGCTGAAAGGCGAGGAACAGCATGCGCTAAAGACAAATAAAAAACAACAAACAAGATATTCCACATAAGATATGGAACAGCCAAGCGCTTCAATCTCCTGATTATTTTAGCCGGATATTTCGACAATCGATATTCCTTAAAGAGAAAAAAGCCGCTAATCATGAATAAGCAGGGAATCGCCAGCCATGATAAATGCGAACAGACCAAAGTCCACGCCGCAAACTCAAGACCCTCCCGAGATACATATTGAAATGCCGCCCAAGCGTGAAGCAAAACAATCAAATAATTCGATACACAACGAACAACATCAATATTTAAATTTCTCTCCATACAGCTCACACTAATTATTATTAATTTCTTTTAGTTCCCTCTTCTTAATCACCTTCGCCGGATTCCCACCAACCACAGTCCAAGGCTCAATATCTTTCACCACTACGGAACCCGCAGCAACTACAGCACCTTCGCCAATAGTTACACCAGGCAATACTATCGACCATGCGGCGACCCATGCAGAATCCTCTATCACAATAGGCTTATATTCAAGTTCGAACATTTTAGAAGTGATATCATGCCCAGCCGTACAAAGCTTAACACCTTGACTTACTGTTGCTTGCGGCCCAATCTTAATTTCATCAACTGTATAACAATCAATATCTGCACCCAAGCAAGCATAAGCACCCATCGTCAAATTCCATGGCTGCCAAATTCTACAGCTCGGCAAAACATTGCTCGACCATTCAACCTTAGCGCCAAAAAGTTTCAATAGCGCAACACGCCACGGTCTAAATAAATTGCCGCGCGGCGTCGTCCTAAAAAACAACAACCAAACAACATTCCACACCACCCGCCCAATCTTACTCTTAAACGAATGCCGATTCTTATAGTTCTTTAAATCTAATTTCATATTTATAGTTTAGAGTTTAGTGTTTAAAGTTTAGAGTTTGTGATATCGTCTTCCTTGAATATCAGATTTTCGAAGCGACGAAGAAAGACCATTTATCAGCATAGAAACTTCTTCGGCTTGTGATATCAATTCTTTAAATTCCTCCTCTTGAAGATAACCTACATCATAAGCAGTATACAATTGACTTCTAACCTCTGCTGCGCTACCCTTTGCAACTCCAAGAAAAGTTAAAAACTCTTTATTATTACCACGATCAAAACCCTCGGCAATATTAGAACCAATACTCACAGCAGCCCTACGAATCTGATCCTTTAATGAAAAGTCCTTAGCGAAGTTACCGCTCCCAGTAACCACATAAACATCAGCAGAAAGCTTTCTCGCCTTCTGCCAAGCTATCAACTCTTCAAACTTTTTTATTGTCGTAACAAAACTCCCAACTCCAAACTCTAAACTAACAACTCTAAACTCTAAACTAACAACTCTAAACCCCAAACTCCCATTCCCCACCTTTCAATCCTCCAACACGTCTAAGACCAACCTTTTGCTTTAATACACGAATATGATATTTCACTCCGTCTCTAGACAAACCAGTAGTAGACTGAATATCATCATAAGTAATTTGAGGATTTTCAACTATCAACTCAGCTACACGAAGTGTCACATCTTTTAGGGTAGTTTTTAGGGTAGTTTTTAGGGTAGTTTTTAGGGTAGTTGAATACGCCCTCGGAATAATAACTTTAAACTGAATTCCTTCTCTATCATTAACAAACTTAATAGTAGGACACAAGCTCTTTGCACGCATAATACCAGAGCCAAGTCCATGATACGGCAATACCCCTTTTGCAACGAAAGAGGCAATAACTGGATTACGAATATTAGTATTACCAGCAAGTATTTTCTCAACCGTTAAATGATTTGGTAGGGATCCTGGGCTTATAACTTCTACCCTATCATCAAAAATAAACACACGAATTGGCGCAGAGACAAAATAATCACGATGCAATAAAGCATTTACCAACACTTCTTCTAATACAGCGACAGGGATTTCGCTCTCCCCAGGCATATTAACACTTTCTGTTTTCTGTCTCTTATGCAAATTGCGCATTATAAACGCCATTACCCCCTTATAAATTTCACCTAGACAACCATTATAATCCTCACTATCCAAATACGATGTTGAGCTCAATGACAATCCATCAAATCTAACAGCTTTCACACCAAACTGCGGCAATAAAAACTCTGGGTGATCTCCAAAAATCAAAAGTCCTGCAAGATTAAGACACCCCTCATTATCAGCAAGATTTAAATTTTTCAAAAGCCGCAATTGCTCAGACTTCTTGGCTGGGAAGGATTCTCCATATGTATTTGTAAAGAATGTTTTAAATCTTTCAACATTAAGATCATCAAAAGTCGCACGTGTAGACTGCTCATCTGCTGGCAATTCACGCGACGACTGAAAGAAACGTCTTATTTCCTCCCTTGATACTGCACGCCTTTTATCTGCTCCTTCCTTCAACCAAATAATTCCACTCTTATCAAAATAAGGCTTACAAAACCCTTCTGGAACATTTACGACAATAACTATTCGCTTATTTTTGAGAATAACATTTTCTGTCGTGACCGTGACTGGATTTTTAATGTGCTGAGTTGTCACACTTGAAATCATTTGATTTATCCTACGCACATCGGCGGAATTTAGACCTGCGATAGACCCATCATCACCAACACCAATATAAATTCTTCCGCCATTCGCATTCAGCATAGCCACCATCTCTGCCGCCAATGCGTCAGGATTAGTTACATCAACCTTAAATTGATTATAACTATCTTCTCCTGCAGCAACAAGATTTAGCAATATCTTTTCTGTAAGTTTCTTCATCTTCTTAACTCCTTCTAAATCCTCTAAGCGAATGCCGATTCTTATAATTCTTTAAATCTAATTTCATATTTTTATTAGTAGTCAGGGGTTAGGAGTTAGGGGTTAGTAAGAGAGCGTATAAGTCCATTTAAAACTTTTCCTAATTCCGCGATTCCTTCAATCTCACATGTTATGTCATCAATAAAGCCTAAATCATTAGCTATAATCAATTGCGTTTCAACTTCAAACAATGAGCCGCGCGCCTGTACTACAAAATGAGCAAAGTCTTTGTTTGTTGATCTACCAAATCCTTCAGCGATATTCGATGGAACACTAACTGCAGACCTGGTTAGTTGATCAACTAGTCGATATTGCTCAACCTTAGGAAAATTTTTTGTCAGTGCATACACTCTCCGCACCAACTCCATTCCCTTCTGCCACGCAACCAACTCTTTATAACTCTTAACCATATTTCCCTCCTTTAACTAACCCCTATCCCCTATCCCCTGACTCCTAACCCCTATCTCCTAACACCTTCTCATACCCCCTTACCATCGCGCTACAAACCGCCTCCCACGTATACTTCTCTTCTACCAACTTTCTGCCGCGCTTACCCATTTCGCCGCGCTCCGCGTCACTCATCACCATAACGCTAACTAACGCTTCATCAAGCGCTTTCCAGGTCGAGGGATTTGAACCCTCAGCCGGCAGATCAATCCATTTACCACATTTATACTCTTCCAATTCAGACCAAGGCGTACCTTTAGTAGTAATAACCGGAACACCCGCCCAAAGAGCTTCAGCTACTACAATACCGAAATTCTCACTGTAAGTTGGAAGAACGAACAAGTCAGCTCTATCATACGCATCCCACTTCGCATCATCATTCAAAGGACCGGTTAAGATGAAATTAGGTGAAGTGGAGGAGTGAGGGAGTGAAGGAGTGGAGGAGTTACGATGAACTGAACCATCGGTATCTTGGTAGGACATACCGAGCTCAAGAATACGCGCCTTAACCTTAGCCTCATACCCCTTCTCAAACTCCCCATTCAACGTATACACCAACTCACACACCCAGTTATTAACAACTAACGACTGATGACTAACGACTAACCGACTAAATGCCTCCACCAACTCCAACACACCCTTCTTCGGATGCATCCTGCTCACAAACAGCACCCGC
>JAEIGA010019498.1_pt1 | contig 10343 bp, 9 predicted proteins | sample 9270691 | NCBI WGS metagenome assembly JAEIGA01 (sample SAMN17057246, study PRJNA624740) | gut metagenome | biome: biome; isolation source: fecal sample | host: Bos grunniens | place: China: Xizang | collected 2019
AGAAATCCTGCCTAAGTCTATCGTTAATGATAGTCAGTATGACGGAATGATTTGGGATTTTGCGAAGAAGTTGGTTGTGTCTCAAAAGTATTTATTGGAACCAGCACAGGAGCATTACGGTTATTCAACTTGTGGTACTGACAACGATACTTATTTAGCAAGATTGCAGTATGCCAAAGATAGAGGAAGCCTTCCTATTATCCGTACTCACTCTGGCCCTTACAACCCCAACCGTTTGGAAGCTCTGAAAGAGTATAATTCTTGGTGTGAGGATTTGGCAAAGTCTAGATTGTTGGATGTGCTATCTATTGGAAGTTCCCAGTTAACCCAGTCTAATTTTGGGGAGAACTGGGATGGATTGGCCAATGGTGGAGGTGTACCAGTTAATTCTGAGATAGAATATCGTGTAATTAAAGAGAAAGCTTCTCCTATGTTGGTCAGAACATATTCGGGTACGAAGAATGTGCCAGGACTGGCTAAAATTCACGAAAGATCATTGAATATCTCATGGCATGCTTTATCTTTCTGGTGGTTCAATGAGTTGGATGGCAGAGGAAAGAATAGTCTGCTTGATAATTTGAAGGAACATTTTGAAACCGTTAGATATATTGCCACTACCGGCAAACCTGTTGAACCAAATGTTCCTCATCATTTTGCATTTAGAGGTGCCGATGATGTTTCGTACATCGTTTCAGGATATCTGGCAGCTAAAGCGTGCAAGAATCTTGGTGTAAAGCATTTGATCTTGCAGAATATGCTTAATACGCCTAAATACACTTGGGGCATACAGGATCTAGCAAAGGGACGGGTAATGCTGAAACTTGTGCGTGAATTAGAGGACTCAACATTCAGTATAAGCCTTCAATCTCGTGCTGGTCTAGACTACTTTGCTCCAGACTTAGAAGAAGCCAAGATACAGCTCGCTGCCGTTACTTGTCTAATGGATGATATTGAGCCAGAAAATAATAATAGTCCTGAGATTATCCATGTAGTTAACTACAGTGAAGCTGTACGTCTGGCTACTCCTCCGATTATTAAAGAAAGTATTCAGATTACATTGAATGCATTGCACGAATATCGTTTGGCAAGAGTATTAGGAAAGGTTCCTAACATGAAATACGATAAGGATGTACAGTACAGGTATGAGGCTTTGATTTATGAAGCTCGTGCAGCTATCAAGTTGTTAGAGGAAAATATTCCGAATCTCTATACTCCAGAAGGTTTTGCTAAAGTGTTTGAAGAGGGCTTCCTCGCAGTTCCATATTTGATGGATCAGCAAGGCAAGTATCCTAAGGCTACCATGTGGAAGACAGCTATAAAGAATGGTGGAATCAGTGTTGTGGATGAAGATGGCAAGATAATCTCAACTGAGAATAGATATCATTATATCATTGAACGAATGGAACCATGAAAATATATACAGGTGCAGGAGATTATGGTACAACTATTCTTGCAAGGGGAACAGAGGTCTCAAAAGACGATATACGTGTAGAGACGTACGGAACTATAGATGAGTTGAATTCTTTTATTGGCTTGTTAGCCTCATACGTTAATGAACCCTTTCTTGAAGTAATTCAAATAAATCTATTTAAGATTGGTGGCTATTTTGCTGATGAAATAGTAGATGCTTCTGAAATCACATTTGACGAAATAAAGGCTTTGGAGGTAGCTATTGACTCTATCGAATCGCACTTGGAGCCATTACATAACTTTATTCTTCCAAGAGGAAATCATGTTGTTGGTTTGTGTCATGTGTGTAGAACAATTTGTAGGCGAGCAGAACGAAGAATGATTACAGTAAGGAGTACTTTAGGAATAGAAATGGATCCTGCTCCATTTATCTATATCAATAGGTTATCAGATTATTTCTTTGTTTTGGCGAGAATTGAAAATTTGAAATAACTAAAGTTGGAATATGAACTTTGATAATATAAACTATCCCGCACCTAAGCAGGAATATAAAGTATTGGTTAGATGTTTCACATTTAACCAAAGTAAGTATATAGAAGATGCTCTCAATGGCTTTGCTGCCCAACAAACTAACTTTCCCTTTTTGTGTCTTGTGATGGATGACGCTAGTACGGATGGTGAGCAGGGAGTCATCAATGCGTGGATGGAGCGCGAGTGCGATATGAGTAGGGCGGAAATGATTGACATTCCTACTTCTGTTGTTATAATCGTTCCTCATAAGATTAATGTTTATTGTTTCTTTGCATTTTACTTTTTGAAGCAGAATCTATATGGTATTGGTGATAAGAAGATGAGGCATGTTTATCCCTGGAGAGAGAGGTGTGAATATGAAGCTATATGTGAAGGTGATGATTATTGGATTGATCCTTTAAAGTTACAGAAACAGGTAGATGCGCTTGAAGGAAAAGAAGGTTGTGGATTCTGTTTCACAAATGGATATGTATTAAACAAAGGTAAAATTTTAAAATCTTTGATGAAATGGAATGAGGAGGGAGATATCTTTACTAGTTTATTATATGATAACTTTATTTTAACTCCATCAGTTTTAATTAATACGAAGGTTTATTCTATCTGTGAGAAAAATATAAAAAACTATAAGAGGAATTGGCTTATGGGGGATTATCCTTTATGGCTAGAAATTTTACTAATATCAAAGCCGGTTTTTCTTAAAGATTATACGTGTGTTTATAGAATATTAAATGAGTCGGCGTCTCATTCAAAAGATATCTCCAAACTGGAAACATTTTATAAATCTTCTTTAGATGTACAACGATTTTATGCTAGCAAGGCAGGCATAGATGATATTGATGAATATTTTGTATCAAATTATAATGCAAAGATGTACCAAATAGCTTTGGGACAGGGATGTAAATGCGATACTTATAAGACTTATCTTTCGGGTATAAGTAATTATTATAATAGTAAAATATTAGTGTTACATTATGCAGCAAAATTCAAGTTTGTTGAAATTTTGATAAAAATATTTTTAAATTCTGCTTTAGTTCAGAGATTAAGATCGTTAATTAAATAAGATGGGTATATATATAACAATATTATTTATATTATTCGTTTCTTTGGTACTTGCTAATCATAATAGGTTATTAGAGAAACCGTTATATTATTTTAATGTCGTTTTTTTAATATTTATATATACATTCAGAGATATAAGTGTAGGAGTAGACACTGCAAACTATTACAATAGTTTCGTGTTTTTTGATAGCAATCATATTAGAGGAGTCGAGTTTGGATGGATGTTTATCAATTATGTTTGCAGAAATTACTTTAATAGTTTTACGGTATTACAATTCATTGTATCTATTTTGATCTTTACCTTTTTCACCAAAAGTGTAAATGAATATAGCAAAAATAGGATACTGTCATTAATATTATTTGTTATATTGTATTACTATTTTAATTCTTTCAATATAGCAAGACAAATTCTTGCCTGTTGTATATGTTTGTATTCTTTAAAGTATTTAAAAAAATCTCAAATAGTTAAGTATATAATGTGGGTGCTGATTGCAATGTCTATACATTCTTCCGCTGTAATTATGCTCCCTATGTACTATATAGCAAATTTAAGTTTGCCTAAATTTATTATTGTTGCTATATTGTTATCATCATATATTATTCCAAATTATATAATGCCAATATTGTATGAAGCATTATCATCGAACGAGTTATATTCCATGTATTTGGGTGATTTACTCTTAGTACGTAGTGATTTGTCAATGAATCTTTTGTTGCATACCATCTTACTTATATTTATTTTATACTTTAGCAAGCATGACTCAAATTACATGTTATTATTTATTGTTGGAGTATTTTTTACAAATGTATTTTCAAGTCAGGAAGTTATTGCTCGTATTGGTTTATACTTTAAGTTACCACTTGTTTTATTGATACCAAATCTTAAATGGAAGTTCGATTCTCCTTATTTAAGATATTTTACTACTCCTATTATTGTCGTATTATTGTTGCTTGCATGTATAGTAATGTTGCTGGCTAATGATTCTGGCGTTTGTCCATATAGGATGATTTGAAATGGTGTGTCTTATCTATAATGGTGTGTCTTATCTATAAATTGAGGTATAATGTTTAGTGAAGACATGTTAATGATTCGGTGCTCAGAATTATTAAATGATTTCTGTTCATAGATTAAATTTTGTGATTAACTAAGGTCGGCTTTTATTATGAAAATATTATTTATTACTCCATTCTCTCCTGACAATCAAGGTAAATGTGTTTCTTATACAGGACAATTATTAAAGGAGTTGTCGAAAGATCATATTATTGATTTAGTGTATTTTCGTTATAGAAATGATAGTTCTTATGTCCCCTATAACACCAACATTAATGTTATTTTAGAAAAGGTAATTTCTATTAAGGATAAAATTATTGGAATATTATCTTTACCTTTTATATTCCCATTATTCACTTCTCGTTTTAATGTTCATATTTCTAGCTTTTTGCAAAGAAAGATTGTAGAAGTTGATTATGATTACATATATTTTGATTTTAGTCAGACTTTTGCGTATGTCCCATATTTACGTCATCCGAATAAGATTCTTATGTCGCATGATGTGATAGCACAAAAGTATTCAAGAATGAAAAGATATTTAAGACCTTGGGCTGTAGCGTCAGAAAAGTTTCTTCTGAATAGAGGTGGTGCTATTTTTACTTTTAGCGAAAAAGATTCCTCTCTGATTAAAAACCTGTATAATATAGATAGTTATCATACTACATTCTTTTTAAATGAAAATGTAATAAGGTCTGTTCCAAATATAAATTCTGACTACTTTGTTTTTTTTGGAGCTTGGAGTAGAGAGGAAAATTTAGAAGGATTAAAGTGGTTTTTGGATAATGTGTATAACTATCTTCCCCAAAATATTAATTTTAAAATTATCGGCGGTGGATTACCAGATGCGCAAAAGGCAAGGATCAAGATTTTGCCCAATGTAGAATATTTGGGGTATGTGGATAATCCATATCCCATTATAGCTAATGCTAAAGCAGAAATTGCTCCATTACATATGGGAGCCGGAGTTAAAGTCAAATGTATTGAAGCTTTGGGAGTAGGAACACCAATAATTGGTACTCAAATTGCGTTTGAAGGTATCTCGGATAAATATAATAAGTACATGTTGCTAGCTAATAAACCAGAGGACTATGTCAATTACATATTGAATTTCCCCCTATCATTAAGTGATAAAAACTGTTTGAAAAAAGATTTTATTTCCAACTATGATAATAAAACAATATTAAACTATATAAATCAATAAACTATGTCAATTTTCAAAGACAAAATCCTCCTTATTACAGGAGGTACTGGTTCGTTTGGTAACATGGTATTGAAGCGTTTCCTTGAGTCTGATATCAAGGAAATTCGTATTTTCAGTCGTGATGAGAAGAAGCAGGATGACATGCGTCATCATCTTCAGGCTCAGTATGCACCAGAGATTGCTAACAAGGTGAAATTTTATATAGGTGACGTGCGTGACCCTCAGTCTATCGATATAGCTATGCGTGGAGGGGTAGATTACATCTTTGCTGCTGCAGCTCTTAAACAAGTGCCTTCATGTGAGTTCTTCCCTATGCAGGCTGTGGAGACTAATGTGTATGGTACAAATAATGTGCTTGAGTCGGCTATTCGTCATGGCGTGAAAAATATCGTTGTACTTTCTACTGATAAGGCTGCATATCCAATTAATGCTATGGGTATTTCTAAGGCTATGATGGAGAAGGTTGCTACTGCAAAAGGTCGCCAACTTGGTGAAAATGCAAAGACAACCATATGTTGTACTCGCTATGGTAATGTGATGGCATCTCGTGGTTCAGTAATTCCTTTGTGGGTAGAGCAGATGATGGATGGCAAGCCTATCACTATCACTGACCCTAACATGACTCGTTTCATGATGACTCTTAACGATGCGGTTGACCTTGTTATCTATGCGTTTGAGCATGGAAAGAATGGTGACCTATTCGTTCAGAAGGCTCCGGCTGCTACTCTTGATGTGCTTGCACAGGCCTTGAAGGAGACTTATGCAGAGATTGATCCGAAGTATCTGGATACAGAGGTGAAGGTTATCGGTACTCGTCATGGTGAGAAGATTTACGAGACTCTTGTAACTCGTGAGGAGATGGCTCGTGCTATCGATATGGGTGACTATTACCGTATACCTTGTGATGCGCGTGACTTGAACTATGATAAGATTGAGGGCGGTAACCCTGAGATTGACAAGATGGAGGAATATCACTCTCACAACACTCATCGTTTGGATGTAGAAGGTATGAAGGCTCTTCTCCACAAGTTGACATTTATCCGTGAAGACCTTGGTCTCCAGCCAAGATCTAAGGCAAAAGAGATTCGTTCAGAGTAAGATGAAAATATTAGTTTTAGGCTGCAACGGAATGGCCGGTCACCTCATTTCCCTCTACTTTAAGGAGCAGGGAGATGAGGTGGTGGGTTTTGCCCGGCAGCAATCGGAATTGTTGGATAGCACCATCATAGGTGATGCTTCCGATATGCCTCTTATCAAGAAGAGTATTGATGAGGGGGACTTTGATGCAGTTATCAACTGTATTGGTCTACTGAATCAGTTTGCAGAAGAGAACAAGGCTATGGCTGTTCTCCTGAATGGTTATCTTCCACATTACTTGACTGAGATTACTAAGGATACCAAGACTAAGGTAATCCACATGTCTACCGACTGTGTGTTTGCAGGTAATGATGGCCCTTATTATGAAGATACTCTTCCTAATGGAGCTACCTTTTATGACCGTTCTAAGGCAATGGGAGAAATCAATACAGAAAAAGACCTTACTTTCCGTAATTCTATTGTAGGACCAGATATTAAGCCTTCGGGCATCGGCCTCTTCAACTGGTTTATGAAGCAGGAGGGAGAGGTTGGAGGTTACACAGGTGCTATCTGGACAGGTGTCACTACCTATACCCTTGCCAAGGCTATGGAGCAGGCATTGAAGGAGAATCTTACAGGCTTGTACAATCTGGTGAACAATGAGAGCATCAACAAGTATGACCTTCTCGGACTCTTCAACAAGTATTTCCGTGCAGGAAAGGTGAAGATCAATCCGAATGACAAGCTTCAGCTTGATAAGAGCCTCAGACGCAAGCGTGAGGACTTTAGTTTTGTTGTCCCTTCATATGAACAGCAGGTAAAAGAGATGCGTGAGTGGGTGGATGCACATCCGTCACTTTATCCACATTATAATGTAAAGTAAAAAAGATGACTGATTTAGCAGGAAAGAAAGTACTCTTGTTCTCTCCCTATGGCTGTACCAAGCACTACGGTCAGGCCATTATGGCAGAGTTGCAGAAGAGAGGTGCACATGTTGATGAGTATGATGAGCGTCCTTCGCAAAATTCTTTGATGAAGATTGTGATTCGTTTGTTTAAGAAAAAGGTTCCTCAGATATTTAATAATTACATCAAGAATGTCATTAAGAAGAATGCTGATAAAGATTATGACTACATCTTGATTTGTAGAGGTGAGGCTTTTACTCCTTATTCTATTGCTACACTTCGAACTGCATACCCAAAGGCCAAGGTAATATTGTACCTATGGGATGTAATGCACAATTGCAAGATGAAAGATGTACTGGATTCTTGTGATAGGTGTATGTCTTTCGACCCTGTTGATGCAAGCGAGAATAACATTGGTTTCAGACCGACGTTCTTTGTGGATGATTATCTTTCCGTTAAGGAAACGAATGATTTTATGTATGATCTGGAGTTTATTTGTACGCTATATCACCCACGGCATAAGATGATTAAGGAGCTCAGAAGACAGTTCGACCAGCAGGGTATCCGCTTTTACACTTATCTATATGTCCCAGGCTTAATACGTTATATTCAGGAGTCTTTGTTTCATTTCCCATTTTATCCGTTTAAGGAAATTTCGCTTACGCCTATATCCATTCCGGGAACGATTGATATCCTAAATAAGACCCAATGTATATTGGATATTAATCCTCCATACCAGACAAGTCTTTCTACACGTGCTCATGAAGCAATGGCTGCACGTAGAAAGTATATCACCACCAACAAGCATATTATGGATTATGAATATTATAATCCTAACAATGTATTGGTCGTAGATGTAAATAATCCTATTATACCAAAAGAATTCCTCGAAACGCCATTCGAGCCTGTTTCAGAGCAGATTTTACATAAGTACTCGGTAAGAGGACTTGTGGATGATTTGTTTGATAATATTTAATAATTACCACAATGAAGTTGTTGATTACTGGAGTCCATGGATTCGTTGGATCTAATCTTGTAGAATATTTAAAGTCAGAAAACGAGATATATGGTCTTGATATTATCAGTCCCGAGAAGTCTGGAGTTATCAAGACTTTTTCTTGGGATGATCTTGATGCGGGTGTTGTTCCTGCGATGGATGCTATTATTCATCTTGCAGGCAAGGCGCATGATACTAAGAATAAGTCTGCAGCTGATGTATATTTCAAAGTGAATACTGGATTGACTCAGAAGATCTTTGATTATTTCATGGCTTCAGGAGCAAAGAAGTTTGTATTCTTTAGTACGGCTAAAGCTGCTGCTGACCGTGTTGAGGGAATTTTGACAGAGGATGTGCTTCCTACTCCTGTTGGCCCTTATGGTGAGAGCAAAATTAAGGCGGAGGAGTATGTTCTTGGTAAGGAGTTACCACTTGATAAGCAGGTTTATATTTTCCGTCCTTGTATGATTCACGGACCTGGTAATAAGGGTAATCTTAACCTTCTTTATTCTGTAGTGCGCAAGGGCATTCCTTGGCCTTTGGGAGCATTTGAGAATCGTCGTACATTCACTTCTATTGAGAATATCTGTTTTGCTGTGAATGGGGTGCTTACTCAGGATGTACCGTCAGGTATTTATAATATGGGTGATGATGACGCGCTTTCCACAAATGAGCTGATTGAGGAGATTTGTAAATCTTTAGGAAAGAAGGCTCGCATCTGGAAGTTACCGAAAGGTTTGATGACTGGTATTGCTACGATTGGTGGTTGGTTACATCTTCCTCTTAATCCAATGCGTCTTCAGAAACTTACTGAGAATTATGTTTCTTCAAATGTTAAGATTAAGGCTGCACTTGGTGTGGAGAAGATGCCAGTTGATGCACGTGCGGGACTTCAGAGGACCTTGGAGAGTTTTAGATAATTTTGATGACCTATGAATTATTTAAGTATTCTTGTTCTGCTTGTTTTAGCCGAACTACTTTATTTTAAGATTGCGGATAAGTTCAATATCATCGATAAACCAAACGAGCGTTCATCACATTCGACAATTGTGCTTCGTGGTGGTGGTGTGATATTTTCATTTGCTATGATTGCTTGGGTTGTGATGATGGCTATTCAGGGAGATTGGCAGATTGTTCTTAGCTATATGCCTTTCTTGGTTGGATTGCTTTTGGTTGCAGGTGTCAGCTTTTGGGATGATGTGAAGTCTTTGCCTGATTCAGTGCGTCTGGTGGCTCAGTTTGCTGCGATGGCGCTGATGTTCTGGAGCATGGGTATTATGCATTGGGATATGTGGTGGATTGTGCTAATTGCGCTTGTTGTGTGCGTTGGTGCTACCAATGTTATTAACTTCATGGATGGTATCAATGGTATTACTGCTGGTTATTCTCTTGCTGTTCTTTTGCCGTTGGTGCTATTGAATAAGGGGCTTGGTTTTGTGGATTCATCGTTCCTGGTGGTGGCTATCTTGGGTGTGTTGGTATTCTGCATCTTCAATTTCCGCCCGAAGGGTAAGGCTAAGTGTTTTGCTGGAGATGTGGGATCAATTTCGATTGCGTTTATTATGCTGTTTGCTATCGGTAGGCTTGTGGTTCTGACTCAGGATGTGACATACTTGATATTCCTGCTTGTTTATGGTGTGGATGGTTGCTTGACTATTTGCCACCGTATCTTGCTGCATGAGAATCTTGGTGAGGCGCACCGTAAGCATGCTTATCAGTTGATGGCTAATGAGCTTAATATAGGTCACGTGTCGGTTTCGTTGGTTTATATGGCCATACAACTTGTTGTGTCGCTTGGCTTTATTTACCTTTGTCCTGATTCAGTGGCTGCGCATTGGGGATATTTGGTTGGTGCTACTGTGGCTTTGGCCGTTGTGTATGTGCTGTTTAAGAAGAAGTACTATCATCTTCATGAGGAGTATTTGGCTTCTTTGAAGAAGGCTTAGTGTTTTACTTTGTTGATTGTTGTTTCTTATGACTGTAAAGATTGATAATAGACTTTTGGATAGCCTGACCGAGCAAGCAAAGTCTTCTCCTCGTCTTAGGATGAATCTGGATTTGCGTACTTCTGATGCTGATACTTCACAGAGGATGTTGAATGCAATCGAGCCT